>Ga0098069_100009_pt1 | contig 252782 bp, 248 predicted proteins | sample 27_taG_FD_92584 | JGI IMG/M metagenome (GOLD analysis project Ga0098069, IMG submission 92584) | Marine viral communities from Cariaco Basin, Caribbean Sea - 27_WHOI_OMZ | ecosystem: Environmental > Aquatic > Marine > Oceanic | place: Caribbean Sea: Cariaco Basin | collected 2014-11-09
ATGATCTGGACCATCTGCTACCTTGGAATATCTCATTAAGCGTTAATACTGCGGCAACGAAGTAAAACTGATCCACCCTGGCGACAATTACTTGGCCGGTGTGTGGTTCTAGTTACGCTTACGTAACGACACATCGGACACCCTAATGGTGTAGGAATAGTTCAATACCTATTTCTGTGCCATCCCAAGCACCTTTCTCACCACATCACAAGTCTTAGCAATCTCAGTATCAGTTAATGTCGGATGTACCAAAAACATCAACGAGGTTTCACCGAGCTCTTTTGCGACAGGAAGTGACGCAACTGGGCGCCAGCCAGTATTATCAAAGGCCTTTTCTAAATACACTTCAGAGCATGAACCTTGATAACAAGGGACACCGCGTGCAACTATTTCTTCAATGATCCGGTCACGTGTCCAGCCTTCAGCTAACTGTGAAGACTCAACAAAGCAATAATGCTTATAGCATGCATGCTCCATATGATCGGGAACAGACGGCGTGCGCACAACAGAAAAATCGGAACAAGCTTCGACAATAGCAGCGGTGTTACGTTGACGCGCGGCGGTCCAGTCGGCCATACGCTTTAATTGAATGCGACCGATGACGGCTTGCATTTCAAGCATACGCCAGTTGGTGCCGAAGCTCTCGTGCAACCAGCGAAAGCCTGGCGGATGTTCGCGTTCGTAAACGGCTTCGTAACTTTTACCGTGGTCTTTGAATGACCACATTTTACGCCATAAGGTTTCGTCATTGGTGGTGACCATACCGCCTTCACCACCGGTGGTCATAATTTTGTCTTGGCAAAACGACCAAGCGCCAATGTGGCCTATGCTACCCACTGAGCGGCCTTTATAGCGCGCTCCGTGTGCTTGTGCACAATCTTCGATAACGTACAGGCCATGCTTTTCGGCTAAGGCCATAATGGCGTCCATTTCGGCAGGACGACCAGCCAAGTGAACAACAATAATAGCTTTGGTGCGTGGTGTGATTACCGGCTCAATAGTATACGCTTCAATGTTTTGGGTATCGCGGTCAATATCCGCGAATACTGGAGTAGCGCCTGCATTGACTACCGTGGAAATAGACGCGATAAACGTGCGTGGGGTGACAACAACTTCATCACCGTGCCCTACACCAAGTGCTTTAAGCGTCACATCAAGTGCTAAGGTACCGTTGCTTAATGCGACAGCATATGTCGCATCTGCCCAAGCTGCGAATTCTTTTTCAAATTCACGGCACTCTGAGCCTGTCCAGTAATTTACACGGTTAGATAAAACAACATCGTGAACCGCTTTGGCTTCTTCTTCTGTGAATGACGGCCAAGGGGAGAATGGGGTGTTAAGCATTATTGTACTCGTAAAATCCGTTGTTAGTTTTTTGGCCCATCAGTCCAGCCCTCACCATTTTCCGTAATAAAGGGTGAGCTCTGTACTTACTGTCGCCAGTCTCTTTGTAAATTACATCCATGATGGACAATACAACATCGTTACCTATTAAATCAGATAGTTTTAAAGGCCCCATCGGATGATGAGCACCATACATCATCGCAGTATCAATATCTTCCTTTAAGGCGACACCTTCGGCGAGTATCGTTACAGCTTCATTGATCATTGGAATAAGCATTCTATTGACAATAAAACCCGGAGCTTCCTCTACAATGACAGGCCTTTTACCAAGTTGTTCAACAAGCTTATATACTTTATCGCGAGTTTTATCGGCAGTTAAAGCTCCAGCTATTATTTCAACTAGTTCCATAACAGGGGCTGGATTAAAAAAATGTAAACCGATAACATTTTCTGGAACACTCACATGACTAGCTAATTCTGTTATAGACAGTGAGGATGTATTCGAGGCAATTATTGTGTCTTTTGCAACATGTTTATCTATTGATTCGAAGATGGTTCTTTTGACTTCATAATCTTCAGCAACAGCTTCAATTACCAACGCACAATTCGGTAGTTCGTGATAGTTGTCGACAACAGCAACACGTTTCGCGGCCAGCTCAAAGTCCTCTAAAGTAATTTTCTCTTTCTGAACTAATCGCTCAAGTTTACTCAAACAACGTTGTACTAGAGCTTTTGCTTTTTCTGTGGACCTTGATAGCACATAAACCATTTCGATGTCTGGGCTACTCATCAGCACTTGTGTAATGCCTGTACTCATTGTTCCTGAGCCAATTATAAACACTTTCATTCTTAAATCTCTTTAGCTTTTCTTTTCAAGAGGTTTCGCTGGATTACCTATTACAATGGCTCTTGGTGGCACATCTTTTGTAACCACGGCTCCCATTCCGACTACTGCGCCACGGCCAATAGTTAAAGGCTTCTCGGGCGTGCCTTGTTTTATGACAGCCCCTGTACCAATGTACGCAAAATCATCTATATGAACGTTTCCGTTACAATGCACTCGCGGTGCAAACGTGACAAAGTCGCCGATCACACAATCATGAGCTACGTAACTATAAATGTTTGAATGAAAGTGCTTACCAATTTTGACATTTGATGTAATTGTGGAGAACGGGCAAAGAATTGCACCTTCATCCACTTCCACTTCATCCATGATCATTACGTTGTTTGCATATATAGAAATAATTTCAACATTGTTCGCAACGCATTTTTCGCTTATAAAGCTTCTTATGCGAGCATCTGCAATAGCAATAGTGATGCACTTAGAATCTGCCTCAAATGCTAGAAATTGATCAAAGGTCAATACCTGGTATCCATTCAAAACAGGAGAAGAAGGGTTATCATCAACGAAAACTAATTCATCTTGAGGAAATGAGGCCTTGACTAACGGCATGACCTCCCGACCAAAACCGCTAGCTCCAAAAACACCAATCAACTTATTCATTATTACTTCCCTTTATCATTTAAGGCAGACTCCAAAGCTTCAAGACGCTGCGCTAAAACCCTAAGCTCATGTCTTAATCGAAAGTTTTCTAGCTCGAGATAGAAACCAAGCTTCATTCCGATACGCGGTTTCCAGCCTGAATCAGAATACCAGCTACTGACCATAATGATCCCATCGCTCGATTGAACTATAAAACTCTGATCATCAAATACATTAAGAATTCGACCAATAACTCCAGTCTCATTTCTTTCATGACGCATTGCCTTCCAAACTACAATTTTACAGTCATTATAAAAAGTATATGCGCCTGGGTGTGGTTTAGAGTTCGCTCGTATACTCTTTAAAATAAAGCTAGTATCCTGTGACCAGTCAATCCAGCCATCTTCGGGACTTCTTTTACCGTACCAAGATGCCGCTGACTCATCTTGCTTAAACTTGATAAATTGGTTAGTTTTTAATTTGGGTAACCAATTATCTAAGGCCAACTTCTCGGCATTTAATATTTTATTTTCAACGTCATATGCATAATCTGTAGAACTAACTTCATACGGCTCTTGAACTAAAACATCTCCGTCATCCACACCTTTCTGAATCTCAAAGAAAGTTGCTGCTCCATTGCTTTCATTAAGGATTAACCAAGCGATCGCTGCTCTTCCTCGCCCTTTGGGTAGAGCAGTTGGGTGAAATCCAACATTTATAAGCTTTGCGATTTTCAACATTTTTTCAGGAATAATCTGCGACAGACCAACTACGAATAATACATCTGGTTTATAGTTTTCAAGGTCTTCTTGGCATTCAGTGACTTTGTGAAAATTTCGATAACCAAAAGAGCATCGCTCTGCAATTATTTTGAGATTTGTCCAGCCTGAAACTAATTTTGTGCTCGGCGGCTCGAAACCGTACACCCTAACATCTCCAAATCCATGATGGTGTAGAGCTTTTATCAATACAGCCGTCGACTGTACTCCTCCGACTACCGCACATTTCATAACTCTTTCTTAAACCTCTCTTCGCCTAAAATCACAATCAAAAATGTTTTTAGCAATATAGAAAAATCGTTTATCAGCGAAATATCATTTAAATATTTAGTATCATAACGCCAACGTTCTTCCCATGTGAGCGCTATGTTTCCGTTCACTTGAGCTAACCCAGTCAACCCTGGCCGAGTTTTAAAACGCGCTTTTGCCCAATCAGGCATTTCCTCTCTTGTTTCTTCAAGACATGGTCGCGGCCCTACCAAGCTCATATCACCTTTAAATACGTTTAATATTTGTGGTAACTCGTCTAATTTTAGGCGCCGTAAAATCTTGCCAACGTAGAATACTTCTGGATCCGCGTTTGTCGTTTGTGATATCGGCCTTGAAGGGTTTACTGTCATCGTCCGCAGTTTTACTAATCGGAATGGCTTTTCGAACAACCCGATCCGCGATTGATAAAAGAATACCGGCCCCGGAGAACTCATTTTTATTAATACCGCAGCAATAACAAATATCGGAAACATCACTATTATTATCAAGAGACTGATCAAAATATCAATCACACGCTTTACTTTATTACGATAAATCAACGCTGATACTCTCCGATTAAAACAAAACCTTCGGCTGCTTCAACACCAATGTGTGTTCCTCGCACTCGAGCTAAAGCCTTTAGACCTTCAATAGAACGAGGGAAATTATCAGGCTGAATTTGGCTTTTATATTCACGCATGGCTAGGAGTTTTCGATCAAGAGTCTCGGAGATATTAATGAATACATTAGGTTGAAAAGCTGGTACTAAATAAGGTGGCGCTAAATGGGTTTCTGATAGTGTTTCGTACGCGAGCACACGATTTACAGATTTAGCAGAGATCAAATACGGTCTAAGTGCAACAGTAACTCCGTATGCTATTGCACCATGATCTTTGTGAAGATCATAAGCAAATGGAATATATACTTCGTTTGGTTCTATTTGCTTGATTAAATTAACGATTACATTATTTATCTCATATGCCGGTATGATATCTAAACAAGCTGCGGGCAGATCTTCAAAAATCAATCTTTGGACACCGAGTATTTTAGCTGCAGCTTTGCACTCCTCTCTAATCGCATCCCAATTTGACCTGGGCCAAATGGGGTGAGGCTCACTACCATGACCGGTAAGCACAGCTACAATCACTTCGTGTCCCATTGCTACAAAACTTGAAATAGAGCCACCCATTCCCAGTGTCTCATCATCAGCATGGGGGGCTATCACTAATATTTTCATATAACAACCTATGCGAAATTAAACTCAAACTATAAAAATTTCGATCTATCTGGCGGATAATTAGGAAACATGAATTGAAAAAAATTTTGAAACAAATCACCTACGAAGTGACCTTTAACCTGATATGACAGTTATCGGAGTATAGTCAACCCCAATATTTCGTATTTTTAAACATATATCAGCATTCACAAACACCTTCGCTATAACAAGCTGTTCTACCTATAACCCTCACTACCATTAAACACTATCAGGTGACGCAATTTTCAAAATGAGTATTTTCAAGAATAGTGATTAGATCTTCCGCCAACTTATCTCTAGAATACATTTCTTCTGCTATCTTACGCGACTTGACTCCACATTTACTCAAACATTCGTTGTTGCTAAGAAATTCTACAAGTGACTTAGCAGCTTCTTCTGTCGGCTCTGTCGACAAAACCAACCCTAACTTTTCTCTCTCTACAATATCTTTCTGCCAACCACCGTAGTTTATTGCCACCGGCTTTCCAGCCGCTAAAGCGTCAAAAAATTTGTTGGCGCTATTAATCCACATTTCCGGAAGGTTGATAAACAGTGAAGTAGAAATTGTTGCTGCCGCAAATACAGCTGGTATATCTTTCTTTGCAACTTTTTCGAGCATAAAGAAATTTTTATCGTATATTCCGAGCTCAATTGCTCGATTTCTTACTTTTTCCTCATCGACACCAGAACCAATAACTAAAAAACGAACATCTGGGTTAAGCGGGTAAACCTTTGCAGCCAAGTCTGCTAAATATGAGACACCGTTAATATGGCCTAGGGTGCCAGCATAAATCACCAGAGGTCGTTCTTGTAACCATGAGTATCGGTTACGAAATTCCGTGCCGTCATTGCTCTTAGGACAAAATAGGGCCAAGTCACAACTATTTGGAATTGTAGATATTCTCCTTACGGGATACCCCCGTGCTGCAACCCCTTCCGACATTCCAGGAGATAACCCTACAACATGTTCCGAATTAAAGTATGCATACATTTCCAATCTTCTTGCCGCCCATTTTAACAACGGGGATTTAATTGCCCCCATAACGATTGGCAGTTCAGGCCAAAGATCCCTAACTTCAAAAACCAACGGAATCCCCAATTTTTTTTTTGCATACACGGCAGGAATCGCAATAGTTAATGGCGTGCTTGTCGCGAAAATAATATCTCCACCCAACTTGATGAGTTTCTTTCTAGCTTTAATCGCGAACTGAAAAAAGGCTAATATCCTTTTGAAATAACTCATTTTGTTATTATACGGCACGCTCAACCAATAGACGTGAATACCATCTTCATTTGTATACGACCACTCAGAGCTTTTAGAATTATCCTCCCGAATGGATGTCACCATATGCACTTCATGGCCAGCCGCGACCATTCGCCTTGCCATTTCGTAAGAACGGGTACCGCCATTCATTTTTGGAGTGTTAAAATACTGGTGCAAATATAAAATTTTCATAACCCTTCCACTAAACTATAAAGATCGCCGGCACTGTTTACCGAACTCTCCCAAAAGCATCTTTACTTGACGATAATAAAGCAAGAAAAACAAACAGATACACAAATCTAAGATACGCTATATCACCACTAAAACTTGCGCCAACAGCAAAAGCAATTATCAATGCGCGATATAAACCAGAGGATAAATAGAATCCGTATAAAATGAATAAGCAATGAGATATAAACAAAAACAATCCAACCTCTACGAATATTTCCAAATGTTGGTTGTGCGGATAAAAAAAGTTTAGATAATTAAAGTTACCTAAACCAATTCCAATTAAGGGATGTTTCTCGATTAGATCAATCGAATACTCAAACATTTCTTGTCTAACCCCAATCGAACCCCAATCTGATTCTACTGATTGATCAAGCATGAATCTAAATATCGCGGCGTATCGAGTGTCATCAAAAAGCGATAAGTAAAACTGCGGGATAACAAATATTGATAACACAAGGACGAAAGAAAGAACTGCTACCGACTTGATTAATTTACTGTTCGTTGAAAGGGAATACACCGCAATACCGGCGGCGAGACTAAGAAGAGCGCCCTTACTTTCTGTCCAGACCACAGCCAAACAAAACGCGATAAAAAAAAATAGCCATTTAAACGATAATCGATTCGGCGTTCGACTATATAAAAACAATGAACTAATAGCAGACAACGCCATTAACCAACCGAATATTATTGAACCGTTAAATAGGAATCTAATATCCCTCTCCCAAAAACCAAAACTAATTTTAAATAAAACAGTAGCAATAAGAATAATTGCTGAGAAGTCCACATAACTAGACCAAAACTTCGTGTTTTCCGCGTAGGAATGGGTGGTTCGACGGTAAATCATTATTAAAATACATAGACAAATAATGTAACCATCTATCTTACTAAGCGCATATAACCAATCGTTAGATCTTAACAATTGCAACAATAAAACAAAAAATATAATCGATATAGTCATAAAGAACTTACGATTGATTGGTAGAGTTTTAATACAAAAAAAATACAGAGAGACTATAAAACACAAAGCGACTGCAGCTATATTATTCACACTCGAATTGTGTACTGGTAGAACCGTTCCAAATGATAGAACAAAATAAAATATCATCACAGGAACATAATTAAGAATGATCTTATGCATTTATTAACACTAATAATTTAATCAGTTCGAGTACCGCAAGACACAAAAGCACATGACCCTCGCCATATCGTTGCTTACTAAAGACTGCTAGCCATACGATCGTTCCCACAGCAAAATAAACCCCATATAATACAGAAAGGAACACTATCAGCTTTGTCTCGTCTCCGAAGTCTAATGGATTAACGAAAAGTAAAATCCCTGTGAATGAGATAGCTAAAATCAAAGTTACATTTATTAGCGCCGCGACATTGGTGCCAAAATCTCTTGAAATCGATGCTACAACGCTGTCAAGAGCTAACTTTGGTGAAATTAATATCAAAAGAAATGCGAATAGCCTGCTGGGTAGCACCCACTCACTTGGAATGAATTCAATTAAAAATAACTTATAAATAAAAACTAATCCTATACTCGCAATCTGAGCAATAAAAATTAATATAGCAATACTGTTAACATCGCTTCTCGTGAGATCTCGCAAAGAACCTTTACTTAAAATCAATTGGCTGATCGACCGAGCCAAAAGGTCAATCGGAACAATAATTAGTTTATGGAACAATCCGTAAATCCCATATAAAGGGTTTACAACTGCCATTGCGGCGGAGAGTATAACCACATGATTTTTTAAAACAAGTAATACTCCCACTAATGATTCTTTAAAATAATAAGAAAACCTGCGCAGAATTATAGAATAGCAGACTTTAGCTAAATTAAAGTCGCATGGGTATTTGAGCAACGTTGAGAATATATAATTTGCTGTTAAAATAGAAACGATATTTGCGGAAATAAGCGCTATAAAATCGGGCTTAAACATCGCAATGAAGTACTGCAGAGCTACAAGAACTATAGATTGCGCAACTTTTACGACTCCTAGACTTTGTAGTCGACCACAGGATATTAAAGCTGATAGTAGAAAATTATTTTTTGAGAACGCTGAAGAAGCCAAAAGTATAGCAGAAATCTCGATCATAAAATCAATATTAATAAATATTGATAATATAAAAAATAATATCAGAATACTTAACGTAATCCTGTAAAAAAAACTCGCAAATGAAAAGTACAAGTTTAATTTGGTTTTCGAACGCGCTCCTAGAACATGAAAATCTAATCGCACGAGAAAAATGGATGCGAGCAAATAACCAACCGATATGGCAAATATATATTTACCGTATTCTGTAGGTGAATAAAGCGTAATTAATATTGGTAAAAATGCAACAACTAATAGTTGAGAAATCGCACTGTATCCGGAGAGTGATATTATATTTTTTAGCAACTTGTTCTTTCTAGGTTAGATGGTCACTTCGCTATTGCTGAGTTCCGCAACGATGAATTAGTATCTGTCCATTTTATCTTCGAAAAATCTAGTCATTTTTGTATGCATAACCATAATGATAGTTATATCCGTATCCATAATATGAACTAGCCTTACGTTCCACGCTATTAAGAATAGCGCCCTTTACTTCAACGCCATTTTGTTCAAAGCGCTTTACAGTATGCACAAGTTCTTTTGATGGTGTCATACCGAAGCGTGCGACAAGCAGTGTCGTACCGGCGTAGCGGCCAACTATAGCTGCATCTGTAACAGCTAAAATTGGTGGCGTATCGATAAGTACATAATCGTAATCTTTCGATGTTTGTTCCATGAGTTGCTTCATGCGGTTGTGCATGAGCAATTCAGCTGGGTTTGGTGCAGATGTGCCGCGAGGCATGAAGTCTAGGTTTTCTATGAAGCCGGATTGGATGTATGGGGCATAGTCGATAGTGTCGGCATCGTTAGAAACGTCTGTCTTAACGGCTTCGCCTCCCGTCCCTTCCTTATGGAGAGAACGACGGGCTACAGATGTGGCGGCCAGTAAATCGGCTAGGCCGTTATCATTGTTGGCGTTCATCATGTTATGTAAATAGCCGCGACGGATATCGCCGTCGATGAGGAGCACGCGGGCTCCCCCTTGTGCGAGCACTGCGGCAAGGTTGCCGGTTACAAAGCTTTTACCAACACCGGGGCTTGGGCCAGAGATCATGATGATGTTGTTGCGTGCTTCAAGCATGGCAAAGTGCAAGCTTGTGCGCAGGCCCCGTAGTGATTCAATCGCTAAATCTGTTGGGTCCTCTTTGGCGAGCAATGGCGCGCGAACGGCGTCCGTTTGTTTGCGCTTAGCTAGCTTAACCAGCTTTTCGTTCATGTTTTCTTGGGTGTCAGATTTTGGTACTGAGGCATAAACGTTTATGCCTTCTTGCTCTAACTGCTCTGAGCTTTCTACGCCACGGTTAAACATAGCGCGAACAAATACAATACCTACGGCTAACATGCCACCCAGCATCGTTGCTAGTACGACTATCAGTGGCTTTTTCGGCGCAACGGGCTCTGGTTTAACAACCGCTTCGTCAAGAATACGTACGTTACCAACGGTACCGGCTTTCATCACGTTTAATTCTTGCATGCGGTTCAGTAATTGCAGGTAGATTTCTTGGTTTACTTCTACGTCACGCGTGTAACGCAGCACTTGTTGTTGGGTTTCTGGCAAGTTTTGAATTTGATCGGCTAAACGCTTACGGTCAGCCTCTAAGTTGGCTTTCTGCTCAATAAGCGCCTGATAACTTGGGTGTTGCTTAGTGTACAAACGGCTTAACTCAGCTTCTTTCAGTGAAAGCTCGTTAATTTGTTTCTCTAAATCCACTAGCTGCTTAAGTAAACCTTCCGTTTCAATGGTTAAATCAACTGACTGACTTTCTAAACGGTATTGGTTTAGCCTTTCTTCGGCATCGTTCAGGTTTTCTTTTATCGTTGGAATTTGGCGTTGTAAAAATTCTAAGCTGTTTTCAGCTTCAGCTGCATTACGGCGAATGTTTTGCAGCATGTATTCGTTAGCCACAGCGTCTAATACTTTCTGAGCATAGCTGCCATCTGCGTTTTGTATGCTCGCGCTTAAAATACCTGTTTGGCGGCCACGTTCACTTACTCCTAAAGCCTCTTGCACATCAGTAATCGCTTTTAAACGGCTTTTCTTAATTAAGGTGAATTCATTTGTGTTAGGAGTTGCTGCATCGCCAATGTGTACTAGCCAATCACCTTTTTCTGCTGGTGAACCGATAACGCCCGATAATACTTCTTCGCCGTCTGCATCGTATAACGTAAACAAGCGCTCTTTAAATTCAAGGGTAAGCACTTCGCCTAGTTGATCGTTTGGTACACCTAATTTTTCAATTAAAACTTGGTCTTTCTCTTCTGCACGGCGAGCCAAAAAGTTGCCAATAATAGGAACGTAATTAGGTTCGACAACGTCAGTTAACTTAAGTTGGTCAACTACTGCACCCACAACCATTCGAGATTTCATGATCTCAATTTCAGTGGCGGCTTCGCTTTCTTGGGCAAACATTTCGGCCATTTCGCCCAGTGCTGGCATACCTGACGATTTTTTCTCAACTTGCAGTAAGGCATCGGCTTGGTAGATAGGCGTTGCGAGTAATGCGTACACCACACCCAATGCGGCAAAGCTGGCGGTAATGCCTGCTATTAGCCATTTGTGGTCGATTAAAAGACCAAACAAGCGGCCTAAATCGATTTCGTCGTCATCGTTGCGTTGCTGGGCTGGAGATGGCGAATTCTGCATGTGTTGATTACCTTGTTAAATTCGTAAATCGCGTAATTGGGTAGAATAACAGCGCGTTGCGCCACCCGCCGTAAAACGGCGGGCTACAAAAAGGATGGCGTCAGCCATCAACATTAAAGCTTACTTGCCCATTTATCGGTGGCTTGATCGATAAGCTTGAGTACGTGTTCGTATACTTCGTCGCTTTTTTTGTATGGGTCTGGAATTTCTTTGCCACCCGCTTCTAGCCACTGGCCTAGAAGCATGGTTTTGGCTTGGGCTTCTGGGTAGCGCTGGGCTATGTGGTTGCGGTGGTTGTGTTCCATCACCAATACTAAGTCATAATTGCCAATAAGCTCACGGCTTAGCTGTTGGGCTTCGTGTAATGGGAAGCTGTGCCCGTGTTTTTCAGCAATGCTGCGTGCGGTTTTATCCATGTCCCAACCTTTGCCGTCACTGTGCTTCATGGCGGTAATGCCGGCACTGTGTACGGTTTTGTTGGGTAGGCGTTGCTGCAGCATAAACTGGGCGGTTGGGCTGCGGCAGATGTTGCCTAAACAAACTACTAAAATTTTGTTAAACATCGTTGTTCGTACGCTTCGCTGTTGGTGCGCTGCGCTGTTCGTACGCGCACGCGCTGTTCGAAAAAGCTAAGAATTAGTTGCTACCTATATCATCCTGGAATCTACCTAGTGAGTAGAGGCCGGTGATGGACGGTAGTAGCTGGCTGATGACGCGGTTCCAGCGCGCTACTGGGGCGGCGGTTACGTAGACTATGTCGCGTTGCTGCAGCTTGAATTGCTCGGCCAATACTAATGCGGTGGCGTTTTTGGCGTTCAATTGGTACACGTCTGCGACACGCCCTGTCGCAGGGTCAGCGGCGCGAATAACGAATACACCTTCGGCGTTCGCAGTTGCTTCAAACCAACCACCGGCGTCCGCTAGTGCTTCGGCTAGGGTCATGCCGCTGCGGCCCATCATGTAACTTTTCGGTTGGCGTACTTCGCCTAATACAAATACTTTGTTTTGGTCATTGCGCGCTACGTGCAGTACGTCGTTTGGTTGCAACAGAATGTTCTGGTCGGTGTTGCCTTGCTGGTATAGCTCGCGCAGGTTAAACGCACGCTCTTGGCCGTTACGGGTTAGGGTTACGGTTGTCCAGTCAGCTTCAGGGGTTAAACCGCCTGAGGCGCTAACGGCTTCAATGAGGGTCATGGGTACGTTGGTTACTGGCAGCACACCTGGCTTTTGTACTTCGCCGGTTACGTATACGCGTTGGCTACGAAAGCCCGCTACGGTAACGTCGACTTGTGGGCTTTCAATGTACTTGGCTAGTTTATCGGCCAAAATATCCCGAATTTCAGTCACTTTTAGGCCTTCTACTTTTACGCGGCCCACGTATGGGTAAAAAATGCTGCCGTCGTTGTGCACCCAGTTACCTGCGTCTACTGGGTCACGCATAGAGCCCGCCGGAATAGTCAGCTCTGGGTGGTTCCATACGGTAATGAGCAGTACGTCGCCTTTACCTACTTTATAGTCGTAGTTACCCATGGCGGCTTGCAGTTGTTCGTTGAACTGTGGCTTAGGCTGGTTGGCGTTGAGTTCGCTCAGCAACATGGGTGAAATGGTGTGAGTTTCCACCAGTTTATTAAAGTCGGCATTGCTGAAGTCGTCGTCGCTTGACTCGAACATGCTGCTGCTTTGGCTAATGTGCCCGCCGGGGGCGAAGGCGCAGCTTGCTGTGAATAAGGTGGATAGGGCTAGAACGGTGAGTTTTAGTTTGGTCATTCAAATTCCTATTTAGCCTGGTATTACTTAACCTGAGAATAAAGCGGGCGCGAGCGGTGCAGCATTTGGCCGCCGTCGCGCAGTATGGGCATCCAGCCTATGGTGCCGCGGGTTTTGGTGTTGCGCACAAAGAATAAGTCAAAGGGTATGCTTAAAAAGAACCCTTTGGTGAAGCTGCCTTCACCGTAGTCTTCGTCGCTCACGTTGGTAAACGCGGCAAATGCCCCGGCGATAACGCCCGAGTCAAATTCGTGTTGGTATTCTAATTGTATGCCTTCGTCTTTGGCTAAAAAGCGGCCGACACGGGCAATCACGGTGCTATTGCCAAAGGCGCCGTTAAATAGTTTATCAGCGTTGTAGTACAAACTGGCATGGCCAGTGAGTACGCTGTAGTCATCAAACCCTAAATCTTGGTAGGGGTCACGCTGTTTTACATAATTAAGATCAAGGCCGTAGGCAAAGTCGCTGTTGAGTGGCCGGTACAGTACTTCGCCGCCTACCCCGCCAAACATGCGCTCTAAATAACCGCCGTAGGCGCTGGCAAATAAGTTATTGCCAAGCTGCTTGGTGTAGTTTACTTGCAGGTTGTCTAGCCATACGTTTTGGTTCACGGCGTATTCGCGTATGCGGGTGCGCACTTTGGGCAGCGGCGTGTCTTGGCTGTCGATTAAAAAGTTGAATTTGTCGTAGCTGTTAGCCACGTCAATGCCCAGCTTGCCGCTAATGTCCCACGCGTTGGTGAGGGTGTACTTGGCGTTGGCTTTTAGGCTTAGCTGGTAAATGTAAAAGGCTTCTGCGCCGCCAAAGCTTTGGTCAAGGTCGGGTTGTATTGACCAGGTAAAGTCGTTTTTGAATGTGTTGTTGTTGGCGGTTATGGCGGTTTTTGGGTTCACACTGGTGGTGTGAATGGCGTTTTCTGTTTGGGCGTAAAAACGCTCGCCACGGTATGCCGTTTTATAGGCTTTGGCATTAATGTTATGCTGTTTAATGCCAAGATTACCGCTGAATTCTTTTATTTGGTATTCGGCTATGTGTTCGGGCAACGAGTCGGCCAGTATTCTGGCTGCGCGATCGACGGCTTCGGCTGTGTTGCGGAAGCGGGTTTGGGTTGCCTCCAGCGTGACTGTGTCGCGTCCTGGCCGTTCGTAATCGAGAGAACGCCGGGCTACAGGCAAATCGGCATGAGCGACTGACCATCCTGATTCCCGCAGAAGATCATTAGCTAGTTTGTTGTAGTCAACATCGTTAAGGCTGGCGGGCGGCACGTGCTCTGGGCTTGCTTGGCGCTTGGCAGGCTCAAGTTTCAGCTGGTGGGCGCTATTAAAGTTGTAGTTTAAGGTAAAGCCAAAGGTGACGGTGTTGCCGCGCTGGTAGCCTACTTTAAAGCTAATGTTTTCGTTTAGTGCGTAGTTGGCGCCGAAGTTCCATGGCGAGTCAACTTCAATGGGTACGCCGGCGCGATCTTGTTGGTAGTCGTTGGGGTCGTATTCGGCCATGAGGCTTAAACCGCCCCAGGCTTCTGGCATGGGCACATAATATTGTACGCCACCAAATACCGCTGCTGGGCCACGGAACCATTTATCGACTTCAAATTTCCCGCCACGGCCGGTAAAGCCTTGCTCGCGTTCGCACATACGGTCGGCAATGTCGCAAAATGGGTTGCTGATATTGTCGCGGCGGCCTAAATAGCCCCAGCCCATACCAAGGCTAACGTCAAAGCCACCTAAACTGCCAGCGCTAAAGCGCTTGTTGGCGACAATGTATTCACCCGCGAAGATTCCAGTACCGCCAACGTCTTGCAAGCCGACTGCAAACTGCGGCAGGTATTTGCCTTCGTAATTAAGCAGCAGCTTGGCGTCGAAGCCTTTGTCTTTTAGGGTTTGATCGCCGCTGAAATTTGGGTCACTGCTGTACAAACGATAACGAATGTCAGTGTAACGCGCGGTGGTTTCTAGCCACGGAAACAGTTGAATGCTAAACGCGGTGCGACGGTATATGTCGCTATCTGCGTAATTTATGCTCATTTCGCCGTAAGGGTTCATGCGCGCGGTGGGCGTTTGCATAAGGCCTACACCACCAAAGTCGCTTTGTGCTAATGGCCCTGTGGGTACGTCTGCTTGTGCGACAGAATATGTCGCAGGGCTAAGCAGTATGGCGGCAATTGCTAGTGTGAGTGCTTTCTTCTTTGTTTTTTGCAATTTACGTTGCTTGCTTGAAATGTGCGACAAATGATGACCGACCTTGCTCACCTTTCGCTCACTCCGCACTCGAATTTGCGTTATTTGACATGTTTTTATCTATTTTTGTGTCATTTGACATGCTCTCTTGCCAAATGACAGAAAAATCCCAGTGCTGTAAAAACTGAGCAAGCTGCAGGTTAATGTCTCGAAAGCCTTTCGGTAAATCGCTGTCTTCAATGCTATACAACACCACGGCGCCTGGCTGTTCGGCAATGGCACGCTGCTCGGCGTTGCTGTTGTAGCTTTGCATAGGCACTTTGGTGATCACGCCAAAAGCGTCAATAACGTACACGTATTCTGGGTTGGTATAAGTTAGTCCGACACCTTTTCCAACAGATGGTGTCGCAGCCTGTTCGCCCTGCCGATCAAGCGGAGCGGTGCTTAAACGCAGTTCGTAATGCGGAATACTGCTGGTGCTGGTTAAGGCGTCTTGGGTGTTCAGCACGGGGTTCTGAGCTAAGTCTAAGCGCGCGTTGGCTAAGCTCATGCCATGAATGTACGAGGCGCGTAGCGGCCAATGGCTAAAGGCGGTGGCCAATGCGCTGGCTTGTTTTGCCAATTCGGTTTCGCCGTCGTGCATGTAGGTTTGTTGCAGTAGTGCCAACTTGGTGGCCATGCCCTGCTTGCGCGCTTCAAATTGCTGTTGCAGCTTGCCGCTGCTTAGGCGGGTTAGCGGCTCATAATAGGGTTGCTGCACGCCATTTCTGTGAAACTCTGTTACCGCTTGGTTCAAGCGGCTGTTGGCGTAAAACAGACCGGTGTACTTGCGGCTGCCATCAACCACGCGTACTTCTATGTACTGCAGCGGGTCGCTGCCGTCGGTGGTGGTTAGCTGCTGAAATTCTTGCTGAGCGCCAACTGGGCTAAAGGCCCAGTTTTGCATATTGCCGGCGCCGCGGTTGTACGGCTGCACTTCAATAAATTCTAGATAACCCAGCTCTGGGCCAAGCCATTGCTTGCTTTGAATAATGCGCCCGGTGGCTGGGTCATGCCAAAACTCGTTAGTGGCTTGTGGCTCGCCATGTTGAAACAGTACTTCGCGCGTTATGGTTGCCTTTACTTCGCGGCCGTTGGGCATGGTCAGCTGTTCACTTTCGCCCGCTGCCAGCGTGGTTACTTTGTAGCTGTGGCGCTTGGTCATGTAATGCGGCTTGTGCGCCGTGTGGTATGGCGACGGAATGCGCGCATCTACGTGGTATTCGCTGTACTGGCCGCTTGCAGTGTCAGTAACGCGGCTGATCCACAGGTGCTTAACCTGTGCAGTATTCAAATTCTGCAGGCTAATCACTCGGCCATTGTAGGTTTCGACAACTTCTTTGGCGCCGGTAAACCACTGTTGGCGAAGGCCCAACACGTTGCCGTTTTGCACCACGTTGTCGTTTTCGCCTAGCACCACCAGCCCGCGCACTCCCTCACCCACGCGGGCATAGTTCGCGGCGTATGGTAGCGCGCGCGCTTGCTCTGGGGTAAGAGTGTAGTCTTCTGGGCTGTCAAACAGCAGCTTTAAACTGGCTTCGGCCGACTTGCCAAGCAGACGCTGTTGTAGCGTCTCTGGTTCTGACTGTTCTGGCGCTGACTGCTGGGCGTGTGTTGGAAGGGCTAGGGTTGCCGAAACCAACACGGCGCTAATGAGGTGCTTAATGTGCTTCATCCATTAAAAAAGCCACTGGCAAGGCCAGCGGCTTTCTAGAATAACTTCTGTTATCAACTATCTGTTCTCAACTAAAAGTAAAGTTGCTCTTAGTTAGTCGCAGTAGTTGTAGTCGTTGGTGCAGCTTCGTCGTCTTCAGTTGCAACAGTTGCAACAACGCCAACAGCTACAGCACCGGCTACGATAGCGCCAGTCGTGATTGCAACGCCACCAACGGTTGTTACTGCAGCACCTGCGCCAGCAGCGCCTGCACCAGCGCCAGCGCCAGCTCCGGCACCTGCGCCTTCACCTTGTGCTAATACAGCAGGAGAAGCGGCTAAAGCGGCAGCTGCGAATAATGCGGTTAAAGTTTTCATAGTGTACTCCTTGGATTCTATCCGTGTGCGAGAATTACTTGTCAGAATAGGTAATTGTCGCGTGGTTTGCAAGATATCTTGCAAGATATTTGTGTAAATTTTGTTCATACTTTGCAGGCATGCGTTAGACACGCTACCGCCCGTGGGTTGCGGCCCCCAAATGCCGGTTGCTCGCAAGCGAGCGTTCGAAAAACCTATTGTTTTCGGGCGTTTAAGGAATAGAGGTCAGCTGCTTGTTCTGTTTGGGCAGGCTTTGGTCTTTCCTTAAACCGATATTTTTAATTATTTTTGTGTGTTTTTTCAGCGCTAAACTTCTGTCCCGAAGTGTGCTGAAAGCCTTGCTATTAAAGCACATTTGCCTAAAGCAAACAACGAACAGTTAACAAAATTTACGTAATTTCAGGTTTGAATTGTAAGCCAATATTATGAACGGCGTATTTCACTAAATTCGAGGCTGGCTTTCACTTCTTTTTGCAGCCAATTTAGTAAAACAATACAACGACTTTCGCCATCTAGCTGTACTATTTCGGCCATAAAGCCTTTGAACGGGCCGTAGGTTATTTCTACCTTTTCGCCTACTTGCGGCATTGCACTTTCTTGGGCTTTTTGTTGGGTTGTGGCGTTGACGTGGCGCATTTCTTCGATCAGTGCGTCAGGAATTGTCGCAGGGTTTTCACCGAAGGTTAACAACTTGGCCACGCCAAAGGTGCTGCGAACTTTGTGGAATTTACCGGCGTAGTCGTCCAACTCGGCGAAAATGTAGCCAGGGAACAAGGGTTCGGTGACGTCGGTGCGCTTGCCTCGGCGTATTTTTTGCAGGGTAATTTCTGGCAAAAACGCGTTAATGTCCTGGTTCTCCAAGTTTAAGCGAGCGCGGGTTTCTTGGCGTGGCTTGGTTCTTACTACGTACCAGGTCATTTTTTACATCCGTTTTATGATTGCGTCGGTGCTGGGGTCGAAGCTTTGGTTTTCGTGGCCGTCGATGGTTTTTAGGATGTCGACGGCGCAGTGTTTGCCTTTTTCGACGCCCGGCTGATCAAAGCTATTAATGCCCCAAATCACGCCTTGGGTAAATACTTTGTGCTCGTACGCGGCAATGAGCGCGCCGAAGCTGTGCGGCGTTAGTTCGTCTACATACAGCAAGTTGGTTGGGTGGCTGCCGACGTATTCGTTGCGTGGGTCGTTCGGGCTTTGGAAACCTTCCCACATGAGCTTACGGTGCGCTAAGCAATTGCTGACGGCTAAGCGTTGTTGTTCTCTTAATGCGTCTTGTACTTCTTTGCTGAAGCCCGGCGCTTGGCGGTGCAATACGGCAATAAAGTCGGCGGTGAATTTATCCCACCCTTGGTGCAAATGCTGAAAGAACGCGTGCTGCCCATTGGGCCCGAAGCCGCCCCAAATAATTGGGCCTGTGGGCTTGGTGAGCGCTTGGTTGTCGTGGGTGGCTTGCTTGCCGTTGCTTTCCATGTCGAGTTGTTGCATGTAGCTGGGCAAATAGCGCAAGCGCCCGTCGTACGGCAAAATGGCGACGTTGTTAATCTCACGTTCTTCGCGGTTGTATAGGCCGAGTAGCGCGAGCGCTGTGGGTATGTTTTGCGTGGCGTCGTCGGTGTTGACGAAATGGTCGTCCATGGCTTTTGCGCCATCGAGCATTTTGCTGAACTGGTTACTGCCCACAGTAAGCGCTATCGGTAAGCCAATAGCTGACCACAAACTAAAGCGCCCGCCTACCGAGTCAGCGAAACTTAATTGCTGCGCCGGCGGAATGCCGAAGTCGGTCATGGCTTGGTTGTTCGCGCTTACGCCGATCACGTGGTTTGCAAGCCATTGTTGTTCGGTTAGGTGTGGTTTTATCCACTCTTTGACCGTGGCGACATTGGCTAGCGTGTCGATAGTGCCGAAGCTTTTGCTGGCAATGATAAACAGCGTGGTTTCCGGGTCGATAATTGGCAGCACCGCGTATAGCTGGCCGCCATCCATCGAGCTGACGAAATGCGTGTGTAACGTGTGCAGTGGGTTGTCATCAGCGAATTCTTTGAGCGCGAACGAGCCCATCATGGGGCCTAAGTCGGAGCCGCCCACGCCAATGTTGACCACGTTTTGTATAGGTTTGCCGGTGGCACCGAGCCATTTGCCGCTTCTTAGGGTTCGGACAATTTCCGTGAAGCGGTTTTTGCCGTTGCCGGCTTTCACCACGTTGTGAATGCTGCGGTTGAGCATGTGGCTAACCGTGCGGCCTTCGGTTTTGTTTTTGTATTCGCCTTTGGCTAGCTGCTGCTTGAGTTGTTTGAAGTTTTTTGGCAGCTTTTTTGCGGCGTAGGTTTGGAGTTCTTCGGCGGTGAGGCCTTGGAAGCTGTAATCCAGGTTTAGGAATTCCGTTTCGATGGTCTGTTGCTTTGATGCGGGTTTGTTGTTGACCATTTGGTTTTTCTCCATGTTCTTGCTTGGGGAGGGGGGTGCAGACCCGGGTCAGGACCAAGGTCCGGACCCGGGTCTGCACCCTTCTCAACCACTAATCACTGCCGAATAAATCGCGAGTATACACGCGCTCGGCAACGTCTTGTAGCTCTTCGGTAAGTCGGTTCGACACGATCAGGCAGCACGAGTTTTTGAATTCTTGCAGGTCGTTCACAACTTTCGAGTTGAAGAACGTAGGCTCTTGTAGCACAGGTTCGTACACAATCACCTCGACCCCTTTAGCTTTCAGGCGCTTCATGATGCCCTGCACCGCCGAGGCGCGGAAGTTGTCCGAGCCGGTTTTCATGACCAGACGATAGATGCCAACGCATTTCGGCTGACGCTTCAAAATGCTTTCCGCGACGAAGTCTTTGCGCGTGCGGTTGGCGTCGACGATAGCCTGAATGAGCGTTTGCGGTACGTCTTCGTAGTTGGCCAGCAGTTGCTTGGTGTCTTTCGGTAAGCAGTAGCCGCCGTAGCCGAAACTTGGGTTGTTGTAATGCGAGCCAATGCGCGGATCTAAGCATACACCGTCGATGATCTGCTTGGCGTTCAGGCCGTGCGTTTCGGCGTACGAGTCGAGTTCGTTAAAGTACGCGACGCGCATGGCTAAGTACGTATTGGCGAAGAGTTTAATCGCTTCCGCTTCGGTGGAGTCGGTGAACAACACTTCGATGTCTTGTTTAATCGCGCCCTGCTGCAATAATTCAGCGAATTCTCTCGCTTGCTCGGTTTGCGCGCCGACAATAATGCGGCTTGGATGCAAGTTGTCGTACAGGGCCCGGCCTTCTCGTAAGAACTCTGGCGAGAAGATAATATTTTCGTCGTTATAGGCGTGCTGCAATGACTTGGTATACCCCACCGGGATGGTCGATTTAATCACAATGGTGCAGGTTTTGTTCACCGCGCGTATGGCCTCAATGGCTTTTTCGACGGTGCTGGTATTGAAATAATTGGTTTTCGGATCATAGTCCGTCGGCGTCGCCACAATGACAAACTCGGCGTCTTTGTACGCATCTTCCGTGTTGGTGGTGGCCGTGAGGTTCAACCACTTGGTTTCTAGATATTCCTCGATTTCCTTATCAACAATTGGCGACTTTCGCTTGTTGATAAGTTCTACTTTGGCTTCAACGATATCAACGGCGGTTACTTCGTTGTGCTGCGCCAAAAGTACGGCATTCGATAAGCCAACGTAACCGGTGCCCGCTACTGCAATTTTCATCGCGACCTCTTCCTTGTAGCTCTATTGTAATCTTTGGGATTTTGTTAATTTTTGTGTAAGTGGCGTATTGTATGAGGGACGGCGGCTTGGCGCAAGCGTTTGGGTGGATAAATGCGAGAGAGGGGTGCAGACCCTGGTGCAGAGAGGGGTGCAGACCCCGGTCCGGACCTTGGTCTGGACCAGGGGCCGCCCCCTCCTCAAGGCTTAAAAATGCCAGCTGATACCAGCGCGGGTGTACGACACGTCGTCGCCTGCGATGGTGTAGCCAAGAGAGAAGCTGAATTCTTCGTTCACGTGATAGCGGCCGCTGAATGCGATTTCTTGGTCGCTGCCGGCGTCGCTCATGCTGTAGTGGCGCACGTTGGCGTCAACTTCGAACTCTTTGGTTAAGCGGCTACGCACGCCCACTTGCGCGTTCCAACCGGTGTCGTCTTCAGAGCTGTCAGCCCAGTACGGAGCTGAGATGGTTGCTTTGGCGTATGCCAAGCCGGCGCTTACGTAAACCGCGGTGCCCGCTTGGTTGTAAACTTTGTAGCCAAGGTTGGCGTACAAGCCGCTCAGGTCGATTTCTGAGTTGTCAGAAAATTCTTTTGAGCCGTTCAGGTATTGTGCTTCGAAGAACAACTCGGGCGAGATTTCAGTTGCTACGTCGATGCCTAAGCCGTTAATGCGCTCGCCGTCGAAGTCCATGCTGTTCAAACCGACGTAAGCGTAGTTAAAGGTTGGCTGAAGATCTTGCGATTCATCCTGAGCTTGCACGCTGGTGGCTGCAAATGCGAGGGCTAGCGCCGCGGCAACTTGAGTCATCTTTTTCATTGATGTTTCCTTTATGTTTTTTTTTTGTTGTTTACTGCTGGCGCTATTTTGAAGTGGTTGATTTTTATAGTCAAGTGGAATTGCGGAGGGGTAGAGGGGGGTGCAGACCCTGGTCCGGACCCTGGTCCGGACCAAGGTCCGGACCAGGGGCCGCCCCCTCCTCTTACATACTAGTCAAGCTCGGCTAGCAATCTTTGCGCGGCAGGCAAAATCTGGTCTTGGAAAAGTTGCTGATCAATGCCCATATTCATTGCTGCAGCTAGATAACGTGGCTCATTGTCGAGCATATGCTGCAGGCCTTTGACTAAATTTCCTTGTACAGTGGTAGCGCCATAATGCGAAAACGCTTCCTCCATGGCCTGCTTAGGAATCATGCCCCAATGACTAAACATGACGATTAAGTCGAATAAATCTTTAAACGGTTCTTGCATAACTCGATCGGCGTGAGCCAAGAGTTTGGTCATAAAGCAAGAGGTGTGGTCAATGGCGGGCACCGGAAAAAGTTCGCTTTCAGGCTCGGTTGCAAGCTGGTAATCATCAAATGCAACAAACTCTAGCTTAATAACTAGATCATCGGCCTTAATGAGTGTTCGTACGCCGTAACGGTCGAACCGTATATCGCGTGCATAATCAAATTCTTTATGCACTAAAACGCCCAAGGAAGTTTCTGAAACTTGGCTGCGAACGGCGCGGTATGATGCTTTGTCTGCGCATAAAAAGTCGATATCCACCGACTGGCGGTATTCGTTTAGCTCTAACGATATGCGTGTACCGCCGCCAAACAAAATGCGATGTTCTCGCAAATAATCTGCATTGAAGTTGCGCAAGCATTTTTCGATGATTTGATGGTGATGGCGCTGGTAGCTAGTCATGTTTCCGATTCGCTCTGTTGTCGGCTGCGACGGTTCGATAGGACGACAGGTTCGATAGTCGCTGCCTCGTTTCCAGTCATGTGTTGACTAGGCTACTGCGGGCAAAAAGCCTCCGGCAGCTTTAGCTAGCTGCTTAATAAGCTCGCGCTCGTGGTGTTGCAAGTCAGCTTGGTTAACAAAACCCCAGCGCTGCTCATAAATTCTAAGCGCTTCTTGTGCTGGGATTGTTTCCGCGGTTGTATCCCACAGCAATGCATCGAGCTCTGGATATTCGCGGCGATTAATCATTTTCATGGTCACCTCAGATTGTTGCACTTGCCTATGTTTGTTGGCGTGGGCGTTCTTGAGTGTTCTGGATTTGAGTATACAAATGGATATCGGATGTGTCTAGGGGAGAGGGGGTAGAGAGGGGTGCAGACCCTGGTCCGGACCAGGGGCCGCCCCCTCCTCTTTCTTGTTCTTGCTACACTTATTGCGAGAGAGGGGTGCAGACCCGAGGCCGCCCCTGGTGCGCACCATGGTCTGGAGCTGGGTCTGCACCCCTCTCCTACCTACAATCTCAGCTACAAGGACCGTACTATGACCCGCAGAACTCGTTATTCTGGCGCTGATGTTAGTCAGCATATTTATGATCGTGGCAATAACCGTCAGCGTATTTTTGCCGACGAACAAGATTACGCGCACTTCGCGGCGGCGATGTTTCGCTTTGCAAAAAAGTTCGACATCGCCATTCATGCGTGGGCGCTCATGCCCAATCACTTTCACATTTTGCTCACGCCATCCAAGCCCGACACCCTGCCGCGCTTCATGCAGTTTTTAAAGTCGACTTACACCACCTATTTCAATATGAAGAACAAACGCACGGGCACAATTTGGGAGCAGCGCTACAAGCAGCTACTGGCTGACGATCAGGAATATATTCTTGAATTATATCGATATATTGAGCTGAACCCGGTGCGAGCTGGGCTTACCAAGGGCCCGCGCGGGTTCCACTGGACGAGCTACCATACCAACGCCATGGGCGTTCCTAGCGGCGGCCTCATTCCGCACCCGTTCTATTTGTTGCTTGGCACCGACGAGCACGAGCGCCAGCAAAACTACCGCGATTTCATCCGCGCCGCCTTCGGCAAACAGCGCTCCTTTTACGAGGCACAAGTCGCCATCTTGAAAACCGCAGCGGCCAGCATTGCCGTGTACGGCCCCGAAGAGTTCCATAAAAAGATCTCCGAGCGCGTCACTTTTGCGCTACCGCATTACCAGCGGTTGGTGATTATGACTGAGCAGGAGGGCGGGTAGAGAGGGGGGGTAGAGAGGGGTGCAGACCCTGGTGCAGAGAAGGGTGCAGACCCCGGTCCGCACCAGGGTCCGGACCAGGGGCCGCCCCCTCCTCTCAACAATATTGTCAATTGACAACTAAATAGATAAAGGACTATCTTTAATGCCGAGAAAAAAGCACAAGACCAAAGAGATTGAGGCAACCCTTAGACTTGCTGAAGCAAATGGGTGGAAAGTTGAGCAAGCGGGCAAAAGTGCTCACTGTTGGGCTCGACTCTACTGCCCTTACGAGAGCCTCAACGAGAAGTGTCGCTGCGGAAATTTTTGCATTGTTTCTGTTTGGGGAACGCCGAGAAATCCGCTCGCACACGCAGAAAACATTCGTCGTGCAGTCGAGAACTGCATTTTATTTGGAGGCAGCAAATGAACAAATATGAATTTAGCTTACGCTTCGATGTCGCGCCGTGCGCTCTGAGTATGGACGAGATAGATGACCGATTATTCGAAAAAGGCTGCGATGATGCATTAGTACGGCACAGTCGGCGGCAGGAGATTTTGCTCGACTTCAACCGCGAAAGCTCTTCAGCTGTTGAGGCATTTAGAGTTGCTTACGAACAGATCAAAACCGCTTTACCGCAAGCTCGCTTGCTCGAAGCCAAACCGGACTATGTTGGGCCCACCGACATTGCCTGTGTGTTTGATCTCAGTCGACAACGTATTCAGAAGATTTTGCAAACTCGCGCTTCGGGTCTTCGGGCCTTAACTTCTGTCGGTAATACTCAGGTTTTTAGATTAAGCCACGTTATCGATGAGTTTTCAAAACTCGGCACGTTGCATGTTAAGGAGCCTGTGCGCGAAACTGCGATCGCCGCTATGCAGATGAATAGGATGAATGACTTGGATTAATTGGGGGAGAGAGGGGTGCAGACCCTGGTCCGGACCAGGGGCCGCCCCCTCCTCTCCAACAATCTATGCGATGACATAAATTCATAACAAACCAACAAACTTAACCTTTATTTTTATTAGCTCGCATAAAAAATGGCACTCACTATGATTCAAGTCACAAGCGCTAAAGAAATCGGAAAAATCGCAAGGAAAGTCAGAAAATCCCAAAAAATGGATCAGCAAACAGCTGGCTCCGTAGCAAACTGTGGATTAACTTTTGTCAGTCATTTTGAAAATGGTAAGCCGACGGTTCAGTTAGAAAAGGCACTGCAAATGCTCGATGCACTGGGTGTTCGTGTTTACCTTGACGTGCCACCAGAGAATTAAGCGATGACCGAGCGCCGTTTAAATGTATTCATAAGTTCGACCCTTTTCGGTGAGCTTACTGCGCTTGGGTGAGAGAGGGGTGCAGACCCTGGTGCAGAGAGGGGTGCAGACCCTGGTCCGCACCAGGGGCCGCCCCCTCCTCTTTTAGTCTTGCTTGTGCAAGTGCACATCCATTTGCGGATAAGGAATACCAATACCGTTCTTATCTAGCGCAATTTTAATTTCGCGCATTAAGTCCCAGTACACGCCCCAATAATCGGTGCTTTTTACCCAAGGACGTACAATAAAATCAACCGATGAGCTGTTCAAAGCATGCACCTGAATATTCCAGGCTGGGTCTTTTAACAAACGGCTTTCTGCCGCCAGCACGCTCTCGAGCACTTCTTTGGTTTTGTGCAAGTCGGCATCGTATGACACGCCAATGAGCAGATCGACGCGGCGCGTATCTTCTCGGTTGTAGTTAGTAATTGGCGAGCCGGTAATTTGCGCGTTCGGCACAAACACCACTTTGTTGTCCGGGGTTTTCAGAACCGTTTGGAAGATATTCACTTCTTCCACGGTACCGGAAACGCCGCCGGCATCGACGTATTCGCCGGCACGGAATGGACGGAACAAAATAATCAACACGCCCGATGCCATATTCGACAATGAGCCTTGCAGCGACAAACCGATAGCCAAACCGGCAGCACCTAAAATGGCAATAAACGAGGTAGTTTCAACGCCAACTTGCGACAACGCCATTAACACGGCGGCGATGAAGATAACGCTACGAACAATGGCGCCTAAAAAGCTGATCACCGCTTTGTCGGTGCCGCGTTTTTCCATGCCTTTGCCCATAATTTTGGCAACAGAGTTCGCCACAATTTTACCCACAATCAGGATAATAATAGCGACCACGAACTTAACGGTATAGCCGAGAATCAATTCTTGGTTCTCGCTAATCCATGACATCACTTGTTCCATAAGTACTCCTTTTTACCATTTGAAATTGTAACGCCCTTGCGCATCTGGTTTGCCGAGAAAAACTAATACATCGGTAACCGGCTTAGGCGTTTGTAATGTTGGCTTGATGCTGCCACTGACACTTACTTGCGGCGAAGCTATCCGCCCATTCACTTGTGCGTTTAAACGTAAACCGACCAAGTTATTATCGTCGATAATGGCATTAATGCCATTTTGCTGGGTGCAACTTAACTTGGTTTGGTAATCTCCAAGTGGATGCCACTGGTGGTTCAAGCGCATTTCGGTACGGCTTGTTGCAAAGGTGCCATCTAGCGTATCGCAGAATTTTCCACTTTGAAAATCAGACACTTGGTAATTTTCAATGTTAAGCTCAAAGTCGCCAGCCATGGTGATGGGTACGGGCAATTGCAGTTGTTGGATCGCCGGCTGCATGGCGCCTTTCAAGTTCGCTTGTATGCGGGCTTCATCGCTCGATGCTGTTATCGTTGCCTTGCCATAGATATAATTTGACGACGGAATTTTCAGTGCGACATTGGCTTCACCGGTGAATAACTGCCATGGGCTTAGCTGCCAGGTCACGTTATTCAGGCTTAGCGTACCGCCCGTTGGCAACGCCGCCTGGATGCTGGCTTCGCCTTGCCAGATGGTGCCGCTGACGCCGCTAAAAGAGAGGGGTGCAGACCCTGGTCCGGACCCTGGTGCAGAGAGGGGTGCAGACCCGGGCCCGCCCCCTTCTCCGACAAACCAAAACACCAACCGCGCCGGAGCCATCACAACCAGCGCCACCAAGTACAACGGAATTAACCACAACAACCAACGCCAAGACATCATTCGCTCACCTGCAATCGGCGCACGCGAACCACACCCGCTGCGTCACCCTCTGTCGCATCGACATGGGTGATGGTCAACCCGGCCTGGTTTTGCAAGTTTTCAACAAACTGCAGCAATGTATTAAACGGAACTTGGTCGATCACCACCAGCAAACCATCCGATTGCGGTTGCATGCGGCTCAGCTCTATCTTCGCCGCGGCCGCTAAACGAGTCACCCGCTCGGTGACGCTGCCCGGCATTTGTGCCGAATTTTCAGCCTTTGCGCCGGCGCTTTTTTGCGCCAAATAGGAGCCGGTGTTCTCACGCACCCATTGCAACAACTCTTGCTGTGCTTCAATTTTACTTTCGCGCTCGCTAATACCGTCGGCGATTGGCTTCCACATTATGAAGTAAATCAATGTGATAACTAACAGCACAGCAGCAACACTTACAAGCATACGCTCGCGGCTGTTCATCTGATTAATTCGCGCCTCAAGCCCTGGCACGTTATGTAGTAATTTTTGCATGAGCGTCGCCATAGGTTACGAATCCTTCTTCACGGTGAGTGCGCCGCTAACTGCGCCTGCTTGGTTATTCACAGGGCCCTGCTCCACAGTGATTGTGCCCGACTGGTTCGCGATTTTTCGAAAATTCTCTAAGCTCGCGAAACTATTGGCTTTTACCTGCATTTTCAAGGTATCAGCTTCATACCGAAGTAACTGAAGTCTGACATCTCGGTTGGCTTTAAACGCACTCTCAAGTTCAGACATTAACGCCAACATCGAGGCCTTCTCGCTACCCTCTAAACCTAAACTGCTCATATGCTGGTTCAGCTGTGCACGCACATTCACGATGCGTTTTTCGTTGGGAAACGCTTCTTTATACGTATCAACAATGGCCTGTTCGAGCTGCTCAGACTGCTGACCAAGTTGAACGTATTCAAACACTTGGGTTGCATATGCAACGGCGAATAAAACGCCTGCGGCAATAGCTGCTGGTTTAAAACTTGCCGCAGCCTTTGAACCTTTGCGCTTTTTTCGCTGCGAACGATACTGGTGCTGACGTAAATTGATGCGCGTTGGCTGTGAATAACTATTGTACGCTTGCGCCACAATGCTCAGCGGCACCTCAATGTCAGTGTCTTCAACGCGCTGCAAATTCAAGTCTTGCGTCATCACCTCAAGCAAACTCACGTCAGTGCTAAACCCGCTATACGCCCCGGTGCGCACCACGACTGTGTTGCCGAGCGTCAGCGCGAGAGAGGGGTGCAGACCCTGGTCCGCACCTTGGTCTGGAGCATGGTCCGCACCTTGGTCTAGAGCGGGGGCCGCCCCCTCCTCTACCGCAGGAAGCATGAACACGTCCGGATATATTTCATCGCAATTAATGTCAGCGTCATCAAGCGCTTGCAACCATTGCTGCATGGTTTCGTGCGCAACCACCGCGACCGGCACCTGCACGCTATCGCGCGATTTCTTCACCGACGGCCAAGCAAAGTGTAACTCACTGATATCTTGCGCTAATTCGTCTTCAAGCGAGTTGGGAATAACCTGCGCGAGCATGCGCAGCGCACTTTTCGGCAGCTGCACACTCGTCAATAAGACATCGGAGCCAGGCGCAAAACAAATCACCTCACGACTACGAGCGTGCTCTGTTAATTCGCCGATCTCGGACAAACCTTTCAGTGTTCCGCTGGCAATTAATTCCGCCTGAGCCGGGCTCCAAATCAGCCAGTGCAGCGGCTCTTGCGGCTGCGAACTCAAACGAATAAATAACTGTTCCATATTCTTCTCTCTTTTATTGTGCTCGTGCACACTTTACGGCGCGGCGTTCGCTCTAAACAGCACTTTAGCTTCTTCTTGCGTAATAAGAAACTGGCTCTGAGCAGCCATCACTAAGTCGCCGTACCCAATTTTTGCATTCAGTTGGAAATACTTACTTTTCACGTCTAAATCGTCAAGCGCGCCACCGATCGTGTCGGCGGTAACCCCGTCTGGAATAACGCCCCCACCTAAATTTGGCACTGGCCCCTGGGCGGCGGCACTGCTAAGCGCACCGTTATTTCGCGCGTCATCTAAACTCTCATAACCGTCACTGCGACGGGTATCCAGAAACTGTTGCGCTTCGTCTTTACCCAGCGCGCCAAGCGTAACCGCATACAACAATGCCGGCTGCTCTTTGCTGACGGTATTGACATTAATTTTTAGCGTATTGTCGCGCGGAATCACGCAAACGTAATCTTTAACGTCATTATAAATCTTCGCTGTCACGCCGCGAATTAACCGTAATTCACTCACATGTGTCAGCCAAGTATTGGCTGCACCATGCGGAAACAACAGGCTTTGATAGTCGACCGACTCGGCGCCGTAATTACCATCAATATTGTCATCTTGATCTAGCCAATCGGCCAGCGAGTCGACAATAACATCTGCTGTATACGGCTCAATATCTTCGCTAACGCTTATCAGCAACATACGTAGCTGGGCTTTGCGCCGCTCTCTTTGCGAAGAGAGGGGTGCAGACCCTGGTCCGGACCCGGGGCCGCCCCCTTCTTCCGCGTCAGATGAGGGGGGTGCAGACCCTGGTGCGGACCCTGATCCAGAGCTGGGGCCGCCCCCCTCTCTTAACGAATTTAGGTTGAAGCAGCTGTGCAAGTCTTGAATGCCGCCTTGAATAGTGCCGCCATCTACTGGATAAATGTTGCCGCTTTCGCTTTGTTGGTACCACATTTGCTGCTGATGGGCGACGCCGTCGCTTTCGCTAAGCTCGCGTTGTAGCAGTTCGCGTACAATTTCTTCGGCGCTCAGCCAGTACCAATACGCCTGTTCGGCTTGTTGAAAATTCGCGGTGCGCAGCACGGTAGTTTGTAAGCGCCCACTTAACGTTACCGCCATAACGGACAACAGTGCGACCACTAACAAAACCATCAGTAGCGCGACGCCGCGTTGTTTGCTCGCATAGGGGCTATAGCTGGCTGTGCGGTTTGGGTTACTGCTTGGGTGACGGCTTAGGTGACCGCTGCGACTAAGGCTGTGCATTGGAACCCCCATCGCGCGGCACTTCGTTGAAGTCGCCACCATTGAGCAAAAATACGCGATTTATTTCACCCCAGCGTTTGGTTTGCAAGGTAATTTCTAGCGCGTCGGGTATGACAGTAGGGGGCGGCCCCAGGTCCGAACCACGGTTCGAACCAAAGTCTGAACCAGGGTCCGAACCTGGGTCTGCACCCCTCTCTGCGCCGCCGCGCGAACGTGCCAAAAACCGCACGCTAAAACTTTCAACGCCTTCTAACAGCACGCGGGTTTGTGGGTCGCTGGCAGAGGTGACGTCGACGAAATAAAAGTGTTCGCGCACTAAGTCGCCGTCGCGCAGTAAATAGGCGACGGGTTGTAGTTCGCTGCGTGGGAACAAGCCCTGTGGATTAAACCAGCCACCGCGCACGAAGCCTAAGCGTTCATTGTCGTAAAAAATGAACCGGCCGGTGACGTTTTCGCGCGGCACAATTTGGCGTATGTCTTGCTCCATGACGAGCATGGCGTACTGTAATTTTTGTAGTTGAGCGATGGCCTCTTCGCTTTGCTCGCTGGTACGCATTATCGCGTTGATAACTGCCGCAGAGGCGAGGCCGATAACTGCCATGATAACCACGGTGACTAAAACTTCGACTAGGGTGAAGGCGCGGGAGCCGTGCATTAGTTTGCTCCCAAGTAGCGGCTCAGAACCACTAGGGCGCCGCTGTCGTCCGTTGGCATATTGGCCGTGTCGTACACGCGAACGGTCACGTAAAACACGTCTTGGGTTTGGGTTTCGAGTACTTCGGCGCGCCAGTGCCATTGTTTGCCGCCAACGGTTTCGACGCCGGTGGCGTTGTTTTCCGGCGGGTATTCAAGGCTGATGCGCGCCAGTGCGTTGGCGCCGGCGTATTGGGCCAGCGATTTGTCTTGCATGTAGTTTAGGTTGTTCAGGTGCTGGCTGGTGGCGGCCACGGCGGCAAGGGCGGCCATGGCGAAAATGCCTAGGGCGAACATGACTTCTACTAGGGTGAAGCCGCGGGCTTTATTTTGCGGAGCGGCGCTGGCACGGGTCACAGGTCACCTCGGCTGAGGGTGATGTCGATGCCGTTTTCGCTGGCAATTTTCCATTCGGTGCCGGCGCGCAGTGCGAAGTCGTCGCGCAAAGTTATTGTGAAGGGTGCGAGATCGCCGCTACCGAAAATAAACAATTGCGGTGTGGGTTGGCTCTTTAATTTTACGCGATCGCCGCTGCTATCAGAGCCATCTTCAGCCCCATCCTCGTCATCCGAATCCCGGCCTGTGAACTCGCGCTCATCCACCTTAAACACTTCATCAATGTCGGTGTCGTCTTGCTCTAACAGTGCTAAATCGGCGGTTTCAATATCCAACGACACTTGTTCATCAAGCGCGGTGCGGCGTAAACCGCGGTAGTTCAGCTCTTGCCAGCGGCCGTCGGTAAATTGCAAGAAGCGATAGCTGGTGCCGTTGTTATCCACACGAAGGCCTAATATCGCACTGCGGACGAGGGCGAATTCGCGTGCATAATTGATGCGTTCATACAGCACGCGGGCGTTTTCTTGCACGCTGTCGTCGCGCTGATCGGGCACCACAAAGCTAACTGTGAGCGCAAGCATGCCGATCACCGCCATGGTGACCATGACTTCGACTAGGGTGAAGCCTCTTGCACGCACGGGCTACTCGATGTTCCAGTTGCCGATGTCGTCTTCAGTGCCTGTCTGGCCGTCAGGGCCGGCTGAGAAAATGTCGATGTCGCCATTTTCGCCTGGGCTTAGAAGTAAGTATTCACTACCCCACGGGTCGGCTGGTAAGCGCTGAATGTAGCCGCCGCGACGATAGTTACGTGGGCTTGGCTGTACGTTTGGCTCTTGCACTAGTGCTTCAAGGCCTTGCTCGGTAGTTGGGAATACGCCGTTATCTAGGCGGTACTGCGCTAAGGCATTTTCCAACGCGATGATGTCGGTGCGCGCTTTTTGGCGGTTGGCTTGGTCGGCCGAACCGAGCACGTTTGGCAAAATCAATGATGCGAGTAAGCCGAGAATGGCGATAACAACCATCACCTCGATAAGACTAAAACCTGTTTGTTTTTTCATACTACAACCCTACGCTTTGATTTAATTGTAAAATTGGCTGGATAATGGCCAGCACGATAACTAAGACAACGCCGGCCATGACAACAATCAGGGCTGGCTCGAATATTTTTAGCGCCACGTTCATGGTGGTTTCGAAGTCGCGATCTTGGTTGTCGGCGGCGCGGCCAAGTAATTGCTCCAATTCACCCGATTTTTCGCCGGCGGCAATCATGTGCAGCATCATCGGCGGGAATAATTTTGTTTGCGCTAACGCCGCACGCAGTGATGAGCCTTCGCGTACACGGTCACAGGCTTCTTCCACGGCAATTTGCATTGCGCGGTTGCTGAGAACACGGCCGGTAATGCGCAAGCCATCCAGTAGCGGCACTGCTGAAGCCGACAGAATACTTAGGGTGCGAGCGAAACGCGCGGTGTTGACGCCTTTGATCACGCGCCCAAATAGCGGTACTTTCAAGACGAACGCGTCGAACTTGTCGCGCCGCTCCGGTTTGCGCAATAACTGCCCGCCCACCACAAGGCCGACCAAAATTGCTACCAGGGCGTATATGCCATAATTTTGTAAGATTTCGCTGACCGCCAACAAGAAGGTGGTAGTGGGTGGCAAGGTTTGGTCTAAGCCACTGAATTGCTCCACTATTTGTGGCACTACGCTCACCAACAAGAAGATGATGACGCCAATGGCTACTAGGGTCAAAATGGACGGATACACCAGCGCCTGAATAAGTTGGCCTTTGAGGCGATTGCGCTGCTCGGTGTAGTCCGCCAACCTGTTGAGAACTTCGTCCAAATGGCCCGAGCGTTCGCCGGCGGCCACCATGGCGGTGAATAACTTGTCGAACACGTGCGGATATTCGGCCATGGCCTCGGCCAATGAATACCCTTCCACAACCTTTGAGCGCACCGCCATGATCAACTTTTGCAGGCGCGGCTTGTCGGTTTGCTCCGACACCGCGAATAACGCTTGCTCAATGGGCAGCGCCGCACTGACTAGCGTCGCTAGCTGGCGGGTGATCAAGGCCAAGTCGGCAGCGCCCACGCCGCGCGTTTGCAGGCGCCGCATAAAAGCAGAGAGGGGTGCAGACCCTGGTCCGGACCCTGCTCTGGACCCTGGTGCGGACCGGGGGCCGCCCCCTTCTTCCGCCAGCTCCACGCTAACCGGAATCAGCCCTTGCTCGCGCAGTTGCGCGCGCACTTGGCGTTCGGTGTCGGCTTCAATGACGCCTTTGGTTTTGCGGCCGCTGGCGTTCAGCGCTTGAAATGCGTAGGCTGCCACGGTTTACTCCTCGCGCGTGACGCGCAAAACTTCTTCTAACGTGGTTTTGCCCGCTAAAACTTTGGCTAATCCGTCGTCACGAATGGACGGCTGATGCTGGCGTACATATTTCTCAATGGCTTGTTCGCCATGGCCGTTGTGGATAAGTTCGCGAACGCGCTCGTCCACCACCAATAATTCGTGAATACCAGTTCGGCCGCGATAGCCGGTGTGGTTACATTTTTCGCAGCCCACCGCGCGATACAAGGTGGCGCCGGTAGCCACGTCGCCGTCCGCGACATAGGCCAGTTCTTCGGCGCTGGCTTGGTACGGCTGTTTGCAGTCGTCACATAGCGTGCGCACCAAGCGCTGGGCCAGCACGGCTAACAATGACGACGATAACAAGAACGGCTCCACGCCCATGTCTTCCAAGCGCGTGATGGCGCCGGCGGCGGTGTTGGTGTGCAATGTGGATAACACCAAGTGCCCAGTTAACGAGGCCTGCACGCCAATTTGCGCGGTTTCCACGTCGCGTATCTCGCCCACCATGACCACATCGGGGTCTTGGCGCAATATCGCACGTAAGCCACGGGCGAATGTCATGTTCACTTTCGGGTTCACTTGAGTTTGGCCGATACCCTCAATAGTGAATTCAATTGGGTCTTCAACCGTCAAAATATTGCGGTCGCGCGAGTTGATTTCCATCAGGCCGGCGTACAAGGTGGTCGATTTACCAGAGCCTGTCGGGCCGGTGACCAGAATAATGCCGTGTGGCTTTTTAATGAGCTGCGAGAATACTTTGCGGTTAGCTTCGGTCATACCGAGCTGTTCGAGATTTAGCCGTGCATTGTTTTTGTCGAGCAAACGCAGTACCACGCGCTCGCCGTGACTTGACGGCATGGTCGATACCCGCACATCCACCGCGCGGCCGGCGATCAATAAACTAATTCGGCCATCTTGCGGCACCCGTTTTTCGGCAATGTCCAACTGCGCCATCACTTTAATGCGCGACACCAGCAACGAGCTGAGTTTGCGGTTGGGGCGAATCACTTCGCGCAACACGCCGTCGATGCGAAACCGCACCAAGAGTTCTTTTTCGAAAGTTTCGATGTGAATATCCGACGCGCCTTCTTTGATGGCTTCAGACAGCATCGCGTTAATAAGCTTGATAATTGGCGCGTCGTCTTCGCTTTCCAGCAAGTCTTCGGTTTGCGGCAACTCGTCGGCCAGCGAGAATAAGTTGCTTTCGTTGCCGATATCTTCCATCAGCTGCTTGGCTTCGGATGAATCGCGCTGGTATGCCTGCGTTAGAATGGCTTCGAATTCTTCGGCGCTGTGCTGCTGCAGCGCAAAGGGCGCACCCAACACGCGGCGCACTTCCAGCAATGTCTGCGGCGTCACGCCTTCGCGCGCATGCACCGTCGCTGTAGAGAGGGGTGCAGACCCTGGTCCGGACCCTGCTCTAGACCCTGGTGCGGACCCGGGGCCGCCCCGCGCTCTGTCACCTTCTGCGGCGTCGGCAACCACCACACCGTGGCGTTTCGCAAAGGCAAAAGGCAGCCGGCGCGGCGCTACCTGCGCCACAACCTCAGCGACAGCATGCGAATCAGCAGCAGGGTTGGTCGCTGCTGGGTTGGTATCAGTCATTGCCACCACCGTTATTTCCGCTGGCTGAGCGAGGGCTCGAACGAGGGTCCAGACCAGGGTCCGAACCAGGGTCTGCACCCCCCTCTGGACCAGGGGCCGCCCCCTCCTCTCGCAAATATTCTTCAAAAGAAGGCGGCAACGTCAGCGGACCGTCCCATTCCGGCAGTACCGGTTGGTCGGTGAATGGCATGAGTTCGACGCCGTCTTCTTGCTGTTTCAATTGCTCAGCGCGAATGTAGTTGTATTTGCGCGACGAAATTTGTCCCGCGGTAATGCCATCGCGCACAATACGTGGGCGTAAAAACACCATCAAGTTACGTTTTTGGCGCGAGGTTGAGGTGCTCTTAAACAAATGGCCCAAGAACGGAATGTCGCCCAACAATGGTACTTTCGACACCGACTCTTGTACGTCTTCGTCAATCAAGCCGCCAAGCACTATGGTTTCGCCGTCGTCGGCCATCACCACAGTTTTCAGCTCGCGCTTGTTAATGGTGATATCCACCGAGGTGGCGCCGCTAATGCTCGACACTTCTTGTTCAATCACCAACTGTACGCCGTCGCCTTCGTTAATTTGCGGCGTTACTTTCAGCTTAATACCCACGTCTTCACGCTGCACGGTTTGGAACGGGTTGTCGTTGTTCGAGCCAGTGGTCGAACCGGTAATGGTTGGTACCGATTGGCCCACCAAAAACTGCGCTTCTTCGTTGTCCAGCGTCATAATGGACGGCGTGGCCAAAATGTTCGAGTTGGTGTTGGTGGTAACCGCCTGCAAAATGGCGCCCCAGTCATTTTTCACCACGCCAATCATCATGCCGTTCACGTTCTGCAACACTTGCGCCAATAGCGACACATCACCCGGTTTGTCCGGCTCAGTGGTGGTGACCACGTTGCCGTCAACAATAGTAGTGGTTTCACGGCCCGGCTGCTCACGCGCCATGTACGCGCCCGCCGCCACTTGGCCAATTGAGGCTTGGCGACCGTTGTTGTATTGCACCATGCCGCCGTCTTCGCTAATCCATTGCAAGCCAAAATCGACGCCATCGCCTTCCATAATTTCTACAATAATCGCTTCCACGTGCACCTGCGCACGACGAATATCGAGCTGGCGAATCACGCCTTCTAAGCTGGTCAGCAAGTCTGGCTGTGCGGTAATAACCAATGAGTTCGATGAGTCATGGGCGCTAATGCTAATGGCCGCGCCAGAAGCCGAAGAACGACGCCCCGGCGCACCGGCAGCACCTGCCGCACCGGCCTCTTTCTCGGCCTGCAAGCTTTGGCTAACACCTTGTAAAACATCAACTAATTCGGCTGCTTTGGCGTATTTCAAATAGTAAACGCGGGTGTTGCCCTCGGTTTTTAAGTCTTGGTCTAGCTGATTCACCAACTTCACCACCCGCTCACGGGCGCGCGGCTCACCGCTGACCACCACGCTGTTGGTGCGCTCGTCGGCAACAATTTTCGGAATCAATAAAGCTGGTGTGCCGTCGTTAGCTTTTTCAAACAAGCTCAAGGCAATGCGCACCACTTCGGCCGCTGACGCGTATTCTAGCTTAATCACGTCGACGTCTTGGTTACCAGCGCGGTCTACCCGCTCAATAATTTCGACCAAGCGCTGCACGGTTTCGCTGCGGCCGGTAATCATGATCACGTTGGAAGGGTCGTAGCTGACCACGTTGCCGCCGCCGCTTTGGTCATTCAATAAACGCAGCAATGGCGCCAATTCGCGCACGCTTACGTTCGACACCGGCACCACGCGGGTTACCAAGGTATCGCCGCCTAACGAGTTGTCGTCAACCACTGGAATGGCGCCGTTGCGGGCGTCTTTGTCGCGCATAACTTTAATCACGCCCGACTCCATTTCCACCGTGGCAAAGCCGTAAACGTCTAATACGTTTAAGAAAAACTGCCAATATTGCGACTCGGTCATCACGTCGTAACTGCGCACGTCAATGCGACCGCGCACGTCGGGGTCGATGATCATGGTGCGGCCTAAATTGCGGCCAACCACCTGAATAAACTCAGTAATATCGGTGTTTTTGAAACTGGCGGCGTATTCCACAGCTTGCTCGTTCGAAGCAGCTGCTGCACCGGCGCGCGATTGCTGGGCACTAACGTCGCTAAGCGTACCGGCTAGCGAGGCGCCTAAGGTTAATGCAATCGCGAGAGTTGTTTTACGCATACTTATTCCTCTAGATCGCGAGTATCTAGTCGCAAATCAGTGTATTGGTTGTCACGCTCGACAGTAATTGTCGCCTCGGTCATGGTGCCAAGGTCGCGCATTAATTTCATCGCCGTGCTAACACGGGTAAGGTCTTCGCCGTTAATGGCCACGGCTAAGTCGCCGTCACGAAAGCCGGCTTTGTTGAATAGTTCAGGGTTTGCACCTGGGCTCAAGCGGTACCCGGCTAAGCCGTTGCCCGAGCGTACTGGGGTAATTTTGACGTGCTGCAGCAAATTGTCTGCCACTTCGCGCACTTCTGGGCTGGCGTTCTCGAGCACTTCACTGCCGCCAAAGCCGTCAGCGCCAGAGCCATCGCCAGCACCCGCATCAACCGCCCGCGCCGGCCGCGACACCGCGTCCGAACCCGAAGCCGAGCCCGAGCCACGCGAATTCGCCATGGTCAACGACAAGCCTTCGCTTAGCTCACCAATACCCTCAAGCTCCAACGTTTCTAGGCGGCCGTTGTTATCGAGAATAACCCGGTCAGCGTAAATTTCTTTAATAATCACCTGCGTACCGTTGAGCTTCTCGCCCACCACGTACACCTCTTGCTGGCCGCTGCGCTCAATAATTGCCGCCGAACGCTCCGGCACATTTGAGGCCGACACGCCAAGCAAACGGATGTTCAACGACGTTTTGGGCGCATTACTTGCCGCCACCTGCCCCACCGGCGGCGTGCCAAATAAATCTAAAGCAATAATAGGTTGCGCCGAAGCCTGCCGCTCGCTCTGTGCAGCGGACACACTTAAAGGCCCACTCGCCACCGGCGTAGCTGGGGTGATAATTTGCCAAGTTAGCTGCGCGCCAAACCAGACAGCGGTAACCGCACACGCCGCGGTGACCAGATAGTTGACGTGCGTGTTCTGTATCTGCATGAGCTATTTACTACGCTTACTAATAGTTATAATTTTGTGACAATAGCGTCGTTTGGACATTCTAGCTTTACTATACACAAGTGAACAGATCAAATTCGAGGATTCTGGTATAATGCATGCAATTTTTTACAATGATATTGCAGAAGCCGTACGCTATGACCAAACCCGAACTGAAAAACTACCCTCACGATCAATTATTACGCTACACGTTTTTAGAGCAAGACGTGCGCGGCGAGTTGGTGCAATTGAGCAGCAGCTATCAGCGCATGATTCTAGGACACAACTATCCTGCACCAGTTCAACGCTTATTGGGCGAATTAATGGCAGCCACCTCGCTGCTCACCGCAACCCTGAAATTTGAAGGCCATATTTCCATTCAAATTCAAGGCGATGGCCCGGTTAATTTCATTGCCGTTAACGGCACGCACCACCAAGAATTACGCGGCATTGCGCGCGTTCGCGAAGAAATCTCAGATGATCAGAACGATTTGCGCACCCTGATGGGCGACAAAGCGATTCTGGTGATCACCCTGACCCCGCTTGAGGGCGAGCGCTATCAAGGTGTGGTGAGTGGCCAAGGCGATAGTATTGCCAAGATTATCGAAGATTACTTCATGCAATCTGAACAATTGCGTACACGAATTTGGTTGCATGCTGACGGCGAACATGCCGCTGGTATGCTGTTACAGGTTATGCCTGCAGCCGGCACCACGCTTGAAGCATTCGAGCATTTGGAGCATTTAACCGACACCATTAGCGCGGTCGAATTGTTCACGCTGCCGGGCGAGCAAGTGCTGCACCGCCTGTACCACGAAGAGCACGTGGAGCTATATCCAGCCCAGCCCGTGTCGTTCAAGTGCGGCTGCTCGCGCGAAGGCACCCTAGAAGCCATGGCCTCGGTGTCTCCCGAAGAACTGCGCGAGATTCTTGCCGAAGAAGGCGCCATCGTCATGACCTGTGACTACTGCCAAACCGAATACCGCTTCACCGAAGCCGACCTCGCCTGACGCCCCACGCTGGGACGCGACCCGCGTCCCAGCGTCTTACCGCACAAACACGGCCGGGCTACGAGTTCTTAAACTTGATCAGCTGTCGGCGTTCTTTCTTATCCGGCTTGTGGTCAGGGTGTGGGTTATACAGCGCATTCATCTTGCGCAGCTCCGCTTCTTTTTCGCGCCGCGCCACCGACGCTTCGGTCTCTTTGTAAAGCGCTTGCGCAAGCGGCGCACTCAGCCGGTTCTCACTCAGCCCCAAAACCTCAACTTCATATATATCGTGGCCGCGCGGAGCTTTTACAACCTGCCCAACGCTTATAGTCTTTGACGGCTTACAACGCTGCCCATCAACACTCACCTTGCCCGAGCTCACCAAGTCACGAGCCAGCGACCGCGTCTTACAAAACCGCGCCGCCCACAACCATTTGTCTATTCGCACCATGTACGCCACCACCTCACACTTTGCACCACTGCCCCAACTCCTCACACCCTCGCACCCCCGCACCCAAGGTGCAAGCGGCGAGTGCGCGCCAAGGCGCTGCGAAGTACAAGCCACGGGCTACGGGACGTCAACCCGTCAACCCGTCAACCCGTCAACCCGTCAACCCGTCAACCCGTCAACCAAGCGGAGTATAGTATAAGGTATGTCTATTTTTTTTACCTGTTCAGTTGCAGCAGAAAAGTTACAAATTAGCATGCTCAAATGTAACTTTTCTGCTGCAACTGAACACACTTTTTTTGGACGGGTACCCCATACACTGAAGGCGCTTTGTTCATCCCTAATTCGCGACGTGAAGCTAACCAGCCCCTATCTTTACTCAATAGATCCGGTCGCGGCAGGTTCCCTTTGGGGTTTGGGGTTTCCGAGCAACGAAGGCACGCCCGAGGATAAGTCGGGCGTGGTGCGATGTTATTTGCGCTTGAGGTATTTCATCAAACGCTTGCGCTTGCGGGTTTGCGAGAGCGTAAGCGAGTTTTTGCGGCCGGCGTATGGGTTGACCGATTCGCGGAACTCAATCTTAATTGGGGTGCCCATAACGCCAAGCGACTTGCGGAAATAGTTCATCAAGTAGCGCTTGTACGAGCCTGGTAGCGATTCCACCTGGTTGCCGTGAATGATAATTCGCGGCGGGTTATAGCCACCGGCGTGGGCGTATTTGAGCTTGACTCGGCGCCCGCTAACCAAAGGCGGCTGGTGGTCTTCTACGGCGGTTTCCAAAATGCGGGTTAACTTGGCGGTGCCCACCCGCGCAGACGCAGAGGCATACGCTTCAAGCACGGACTCGAACAGGTTTCCTACGCCGCTGCCGTGCAGCGCTGAGATAAAGTGCAAACGCGCGAAATCTACAAAGCCTAAGCGGCGATCTAGTTCGCGTTTGATTTCTTCGCGATGATCATACGACAAGCCATCCCATTTGTTGACGGCAATCACAATAGAGCGGCCCGCGTTCAAGGCAAAGCCAATCAGGTTTAAGTCTTGGTCAGACACGGTTTCGCGGGCATCAATCACGGCGATAACCACGTTAGCGTCTTCAATAGCTTGCAGCGTTTTGATGACTGAGAATTTCTCAATAGACTCGTCAATGCGGCCACGGCGGCGTACACCGGCGGTGTCGATCAAGATGTATTGGCGGTTGTCGCGTTCCATCGGTATGTATACCGAGTCGCGGGTGGTGCCTGGCATGTCATAAACCACCACGCGTTCTTCGCCGAGTATGCGGTTAGTAAGCGTTGACTTACCCACGTTCGGGCGGCCGACAATAGCTAACTTAAGTGGTAGCGCGTCGTAGTCTATTTCGTCATGCGAGCGGTCGCCCAGCTGGCCAATAATAGTGCCTTCGTGGTCGATAATATTGCCATCGGCGTCTACCACATTGCCATTGATGTCGTAGATATTGCCGTCGGCGTCGGGTTCGACGATTTCGCCGGCAGCGTCAATCAAATTGCCTTCGGCGTCAATATCGACCGCGATGTCGTCGTCGCCAGCAGCACGTCGTACGCGCACGTCGGGGTATTCTTCTAGCAGTGGGTCGAAGCACTCTTGCAGCAAGTTTTCTACGCCACGGCCGTGGGCGGCAGCAATGCCGTGCACGTCGCCAAGGCCAAGCTCGAAGAAGTCGGCGCGGGCGGCGTTCGAGTCAATGCCGTCAATTTTGTTGGCAACCACGTAGGCTTTTTTGCCTAAGCGACGCAAGTGTGTGGCGATGCCCATGTCGGCGGCAGTAATGCCGTCGCGGGCGTCAACCATGAACAACACCACATCAGCTTCGTCTATGGCGCGCAGTGACTGCGCGGCCATTTCGGCGTCGATGCCTTCTTCGTCACCGTGCACACCTGCGGTGTCGATGACAATAAACTGGTAACCGTCGTAGTTGGCCTGGCCGTACTTACGATCTCGGGTTAAGCCGGGAAAGTCTGCAACCAAAGCGTCCCGAGTACGGGTGAGCCGATTAAATAGGGTTGATTTGCCCACGTTGGGGCGCCCGACCAGGGCAACTACGGGTAACATATAACGTTAAATCCTTACCGCGAGTAAACTGCCGTCGCGTGTTTGTAAATAGAGAGTGTCGCCTTCCACAACTGGGGCTGTGTAGACTTCTTCACCCACATCTAAGCGGCCAACGGTGCGGCCATCCAATATGTTCAAAAAGTGCAAGTAACCCATGCTGTCGCCCACCACAATGTAGTCGCCGAACTGCACTGGCGCGGTTAATAAACGGCCGTTGTAGTCGGTGTTTGACCACATTTCGATGCCGCCTTGCGGGTTAAGCGCCGACACAGTGTCTGAGGCGTCGGTTAAGAACAAGCGGCCTTCTGCGTAGGTTAAGTTTTGGAACGACGAGTATTCACGCTTCCAAATGATGTTGCCGTTACGTACGTCCACGGCCACGAGCGAGCCGTTATAAGCCACGTTGTATAGCACGCCACCAAACAATACTGGCTTAGAGTCGACGTCGACCATGCGTTGTAACTCGGTGCTACCGCTTGGTACGGCTAAGCGTGCTTCCCAGGCTGGTTGGCCGTTGTCGGCAATAATGACCATGACTTTGCCGGTTGCTGTGCCAATAAACACGCCGCCTTGGGCGATAACCGGTGCAGCGGTGCCACGCAAGGTTAAGGCTGGCGTTTCGGTGCCATAGCGCCATTTCTCAGCGCCGGTTTCAAGGTCTAGCGCGGTTAGTTCGCCAGTTGAGCCTTTAACGACGACAACATCGCTGCCAACTGCTGGGTCGGCTAAAATTTCGCTACGTACTTGGCTGTGCCATTTCACGCTGCCGTCAGCGGCGTTAATGGCAACGACGTCACCATTTTCGCTGCCCAAATAAACTACGCCGCGGTCGACGGTTAAGCCACCGGCAATGCGCATCGGCTCGCCTTGGCTCCACCAACCGCCGGTTTCAAATTTAAGCTCGTTGCGTAGTTCTTTGCGCCACACTTGTTTGCCATTGCTGCGCTGATAAGCAGCAATAACGCCCACGCGGTCGGCTGCAATTAGGTAATCGCCGACCACAACTGGGTTTAAGTGTGAATAGTAACCTGAAACGCCGTTACCTACGCTGGTTTCCCACACGACCTCGGGTGTGACTTCGGCGCTGAATTCTTGCAGTTCTTTGTAGGTAATTTCGTCAGTGGTTGAGCACGCGCTAACCAGCATGATCGCGCTGGTAGCTAGTGCCAACTGTTTGAAAAATTTGCTCATGAAGCCGCCACAATACTGTTGAGTTTAATCTCTGCCAAGCCTTGCGAGCCGGCATCGATAGCTGCTTGATACGCTGCACGAGCACCGGTGGTGTCGCCTTTGGCTAACAAAATGTCGCCTTGCAATTCAGCAGCTTGCGCTTTAAATGGGGCAACGCTTTCGGCGGCTTTGGCGGCAGCAAGGGCTGCGTCAAATTGCTCTTGAGCAAGCAACACGCGTGCTTGACGTAAGTCGGCTACGGCGCGCAATGATGGCTCGGCGTTATCACGCACAACTTGTAAGGCGCTTACCGCGGTGGCGTAGTCATTGTGCTCCACGGCGTGTTTGGCAAGCTCGAACGCGGCTAAGTGCGCGTAAGTTTCGCCGCTGTTGGCGTTGAGGAACTCTTGCGCGGCGGCCATGCTGCCTTCTTGTTCGCTTTCTAGCTGCACCACAACGCTTTCAAATTGCTCTGACGCGGCTTCTTGTGCGGCGCGAGTTTGCGCGTCGTAATAGCGCCACCCGTAGAATAGGCCAAAGCCGATAACGAGACCGGCGACGATGCCTTTGCCGTGCTCGCTCCAAAACTGTTTGATGCGTTCTACTTGTTGATCTTCTGTTTCCATTCTTTAACTCCAAAAGCGATATTAGCTATTAGCTATTGGATATTAGCTGATAGCGTGAACGGTTTTTCTTATATCTAATATCAATTATCTAATAGCGCAGTTGCACTTTCACCAACGCGTGAGTCGGCGCTGCGGTCGCGCAGGTGCTTCAGCTCGAAGTCATTGTCGCGCACTAACAAGGCGTAGGTGGCGCCTGACTTGTCGGCTTTGGCTAATTTTTTCTTCATGTTCTGGGTGCCGCTGTGCAGCTGAACTTTCAGCTCTGGGCGGGCGCTTCGAATTTGTTCGGCAACGGCCGGGGCCGTTAGTTCCGCAGCTTCGGTAGCAGCAATCACATAAATATCGCACAACGTATGCTCGGGCACCAAGCCTTGCGATTCTAGCAACAATACCAAGCGCTCAATACCCATGGCGAAGCCCACCGCTGGGGTGGCTTTGCCGCCTAGCTGTTCAACCAAGCCGTCGTAGCGGCCGCCGGCACACACGGTGCCTTGGGCGCCAAGTTCGGTGGTCACCCACTCAAACACGGTACGGTTGTAATAATCTAAGCCGCGCACTAGGCGCTCGTTCAGCACGTACTTCACGCCGGCGGCATCTAAACGTGCGCACAGGCCGTCAAAATGCGCCCGCGATTCGTCGTCCCAATAATCGGACAGGCGCGGAGCGTCAGCGAGTACAGCCTGAGTTTCAGGTGACTTACTATCCAGCACACGCAGCACGTTGGTGTCTAAACGACGCTTCGAGTCTTCGTCCAATGACGCTTCATGGGCACGCAAAAACTCGCGCAAGGCGTCACGATAACGAGCGCGCGCTTCGTTCGATGCCAATGAATTGAGTTGCAGTTCAACTTGGTCGCTAATACCAAAGGCTTGCCACAGGCGCGCAGACAGCAGAATAACCTCGGCGTCAATGTCGGGGCCGTCCATGCCAAAAGCTTCAATACCAAACTGGTGAAACTGGCGATAGCGGCCTTTTTGCGGGCGCTCGTGACGGAACATTGGGCCCATGTACCACAACCGTTGGATTTGGTTGTACAACAAGCCATGCTCATTACCGGCACGTACGCAACTGGCGGTACCTTCTGGGCGCAGCGTTAGGCTGTCACCGTTACGGTCGTCGAAAGTGTACATTTCTTTCTCGACAATATCGGTCACTTCGCCAATAGAGCGCTTGAATAAGTCGGTGCTTTCGAGCACCGGCATGCGAATTTCTTGGTAGGTGTACTGTGCGGCCACCTGCCGAATCACGCCCTCAACGTATTGCCACGCGGGTGATTGAGTCGGCAGAATGTCGTTCATGCCGCGAATTGCTTGTATATTTTTAGCCACGTTCGGAATCTTTGTTTCTGTTTAACACGAAAAATGGCGACTAGTATACCGCAGCTTTACGCTTGCTTCACGGGAATCTGTTCAGCTTCTAAACGTTTTACTTGGTCGCGGATGCGTTTTTCGAGCTCATCCACTAAATCGGTGTTGTCGAGACGGTCTTTTTGCCGCTCGCCATTCAAGTAAAAGCCGCTTTTATTCTTCGCGCCAGCCAAGCCAACATGCGAAATCAAGGCTTCGCCCGGGCCGTTTACTACACAGCCAATAATCGACACATCCATGGGGGTGGTGATGTCTTCAAGGCGTTGTTCCAGCGCATTTACCGTGCCAATGACGTCAAATTCTTGGCGCGAGCAACTTGGGCAAGCAATAAAATTAATGCCACGGCTACGAATGCGCAGCGATTTTAAAATATCAAAGCCTACTTTGACTTCTTCAACCGGGTCGGCCGCCAACGAGATACGCAGCGTGTCGCCAATGCCTTCGGCCAATAGCATACCAAGGCCAATAGACGATTTCACCGAGCCACTGCGCAGCCCGCCAGCTTCGGTAATACCTAAGTGCAACGGCTGCTCAATTTGTTTGGCCAGCAAGCGATACGACTCAACCGCCAAAAAAACGTCTGAGGCTTTCACGCTAACTTTGAAGTCTTGGAAGTTTAAGCGATCAAGAATATCCACATGGCGCATGGCCGATTCCACCAGCGCTGCTGGAGTTGGCTCACCATATTTTTCTTGCAGATCTTTTTCTAACGAGCCGCCGTTCACGCCAATACGAATGGGAATGCCGCGGTCACGCGCCGCATCGACCACGGCGCGAATACGCTGCTCGTTACCGATGTTGCCCGGGTTAATGCGCAAACAATCGACACCGTACTCGGCTACTTTCAGCGCTATACGGTAGTCAAAATGAATGTCGGCCACCAACGGAATGGGGCTTTGCTGCTTGATGAATTTAAATGCTTCGGCGGCATCCATAGTCGGCACGCTAACGCGCACCAAGTCGGCCCCAGCATTGGCAATGGCTTGAATTTGTTTCACCGTCGCCGCCACGTCGGTGGTTTCGGTGTTGGTCATGGACTGCACGGCAATGGGTGCACCGTCGCCAATCGGCACGTTGCCAACGTAGATACGGCGTGAAGGTCGACGTTTGATTGGGTTTAAATGCATAAATTCGTACGCTTCGCTGTTCGTTATTCGTGCGCTTCGCTGTTCGTACGCTTCGCTATTCGTTATTTTCGAACAGTGCGCTTGTGCACGCACGAATAACCAACAGTGAGCATAGCGAACGCACGAAGCACGCTCTTATCAGTTTAAGGTCATGGTGACGCTGCGGTTGCGGCGATAACCACTCAAGTCTACTTGCTCACCATTATACGTCATCGATACCGCTTCTGGCTTGCACAAAATGACATCAAACGGCGCTTGGCCGTTCAGCGGCATGGTGTAGCCGGCTACTTTGGTGCCAATGGCAAGAACTTCGTCGGTGGCGTCGGTTACTTTTACCCAGCAGGCGTCGCTAAAAGTAATGATGAGCTGGTCAGCGGCTGCTTGTGCTGCGTCATAGTTTGTCGCAGCCGTGTTTGCTGAACCCGTGTTTGCTGGGCGTGTGTTTGCTGAGCCCGTGTTTGCTGAGCCCGTGTCAGTCGAGCCTGCGGCGGTGGTGTTGGTTGAACCGCCAGCGGTGCGAGTTTCTGAGCGCAGGGCCGTGCCGCTGGTGCGCGATGCGTCAGAATTTGTCGCACCTGTTTCAGCGCCTGTTTCAACATCAGTGCCAGTGTCACCTGCAGTGTTATCGCCGAAATCACCGCCAACACTGTCGTTAGCGCTAACCTCGGCCTCGGTGCCTGTGGCGTCATCGACAATGGCGCTGCGTACGTCAGCTTCGGTGACGCGACGGGTCACAGGCGTGCGCTGATCGCTGCTCTGGCTGCCGCTGTCGCCGCTACCAAGCACTTGTTCGGTTAAGCTTTGCGTGTTGCTGCCGGCTTGCGTGTCTTGCCACCACCAAATCACTGCCATGGCAATAACAATGGCGATAATTAAGTAACTAATGAGCATTAAGCGGCTGTCGTTGCGCTCGCGTACTTTACGCTTCGAGAAACTTTGCATGGTAATGGTGCTGGCGGCAACTTCGCCAAAACCCATGGCTCGGTAGGCTTCAAATACGCGTTTTTCGTCTACTTCAAGGGCTTTGCTAAACGAGCGCAGGTAACCACGCACAAAGGTTGGCGACGACAGCTTGTCGTACTCGTCGGCCTCAATAATTTCCACCACCACGTTACGCAGCCGCAGGCTGTCGGCAACTTGCTGGGTGCTGAGGCCTTTCGCTTCGCGGGCGGCACGTAAAATTTGGCCGGGCGTTTCGCCGGTATATGGCTCTGGCTGTGGCTCTTCGGTCTGACCTTCAACTTGGTCTGCAGCCGCGCCCTCGCCTTTACCGTCGTTTTGTTCGAATAAATCGTCTTTCGGAGTCATGTAGTTTCGCTATTCGTTTAGCCGCTATCGCAGCTGTTTGTATTCACGCGCTTGCGAAGAATTCGGAAAGCGCTGTAGAAGCAATTCGCCAAACTGTTGCTGCTTGTTCTTATCGTTTTTAGCCATAGCTAATTGCACTTCAAGCCATACATATTGCGCCGACAACTGAGGGTAATTGGCACGGCGCTCTATCATGGTTGCGGCTTTGTCAAAACGCTTTTGCGCGATTAACAAGGTCGCGTAATTTTCTAAAATGTTGACGCTGCCACCGCTATGGTTCAGCGCCAGCTCGTAATAACGATCGGCGTTGGCTAGGTCGCCCTGCTCGGCGGCACAGCGGCCAGCATTTTGATAGGTGCTGGCAATTTTCACATAGCCCGATTGCGCAACGGCTTTGCGGAACATTTGATCGGCTTCGTTGTAGCGCTTTTGGCCACACAGCAACACGCCTAAGTTGTTGTAGCTGTCGCCGTCTTGCGGGTTCAGCTTAATGGCGGTGCGGTAATATTGCTCGGCGTTGTTGAAGTCACGAACTTGCTGATAATAGTACGCAAGGCCGGTATAAACATCTGGATTTTCAGGGGTATAGTCGCGGGCGCGCTCTAAATTTGCTTTGGCTTGCTCGAAGTTACCCGAGCGTAAATATTGTAAACCCAAGGCAAGCCGCGTGCGCGACGCCTCTTTTGCATCAAATTGCTGTGCCGGTTGTTGTTTGCCATCAACGGTGCGTTGACTCACACAGCCGGTGCTTATTACTGTGGCAATAAGCGCTAACAGCAGAATTCGCATGAAAAGTCCCCCATAAAGAAAGCTATCTTAACCTTTCTAAGCGGCAGATCAAGCGATGCGGTGTGAAAGTGGTGTTAAACCGCTTTGATTTGAATACCGTCGCCGCCGCGCTGGGCTTGTTGTTTCTTCAAAATACGCTTGGTGCGGTCAATCACGTCACCCACTAACTGACCACAGGCGGCGTCAATGTCGTCGCCACGAGTACGACGCACCACCACAATGTAGCCTTTTTCCATCAGCACCTTGGCAAATCGGTCAATACGCGAGTTGCTTGAGCGACCATAGTCTGAGCCCGGGAATGGGTTAAACGGAATGAGGTTGATTTTGCATGGCGTGTCTTTAAGTAGCTCAGCTAACTCGGCCGCCTGCTCCATTGAGTCGTTAATATGGTCAAGCATAACGTACTCAATAGTAATGTTTTTATTTGCTTTGCTGCCGTCAATATAGTCGCGGCTAGCTTTTAAGAATTCTTGAATATTGTACTTTTTATTGATTGGTACAATTTCGTTGCGCAGCTCGTCGTTTGGCGCGTGCAATGAAATAGCTAAGGCCACATCAATTTCTTCTTTGAGCTTATACAGCGCCGGCACCACGCCTGAGGTACTTAGCGTAACGCGGCGTTTAGACAAGCCAAACGCGTTGTCGTCAAGCATTAAGTCCATGGCTGGAACCACGTTGTTGAGATTGAGCAGTGGTTCGCCCATACCCATCATGACCACGTTGGTGACTGCTTTGACGCCAGTTTCGGCAAACGGGCCTAGCAGTTTGTTCACACGCCATACTTGGCCGATAATTTCCGCCACTTTAAGGTTGCGGTTAAAGCCTTGTTGCGCGGTTGAGCAGAAGGTGCACTCGAGCGCACACCCTACTTGCGAGCTCACGCATAGGGTTGCGCGATCGCGGTCAGGAATCCACACGGTTTCAACGTCTTGCCCGTCGAACAGGGTCATCGCAAACTTGATGGTGCCGTCAGACGACTGCTGCTGCATGCGTACTTCTGGCGCACGAATTTCCGCCATTTGCTTCAGTTTTTCTCGGAGTGCTTTGTTGAGATTGGTCATCTCATCGAAGTTGTCGACGCAATAGTGATACACCCACTTCATCACCTGATCGGCGCGAAATGGTTTTTCACCCAACTCTTGAAAGAACGCGCGCATGGCTTTGCGATCGAGGTCGAGTAAGTTCACTTTCTTGTCTACAGCATTCATTGAGTTAAAACCTTAGTGCGTTGTTCGTTATTCGTGCGTTCACTTCGTTCACTGTTCGTCCGCTACGCTGTTCGCGAACAGCGCGAAGCGCGGACGAACAGCGAAGCGTACGAATAGCGAAGCGTACGAATCACGCTTTTAAAATTAGCGAGTGCGTGGGCAGATTTCTTCGTCGCTGAAGAAGTATGCAATTTCACGAGCCGCAGATTCCAACGCGTCAGAACCGTGAACCGCGTTTTCATCAATAGATACAGCATAGTCTGCACGCAAAGTTCCCGCCAATGCGTCAGCTGGGTTGGTTGCGCCCATGATGTCGCGGTGACGTTTTACAGCGTCTTCGCCTTCAAGTACTTGCACCATGATTGGGCCAGAAGTCATGAAGTCTACCAATGCGCGGAAGAAAGGACGCTCTTTGTGTTCAGCGTAGAAGCCTTCTGCTTGCTCGGTGCTTAAGTGCATCATTTTTGCTGCAACAATGCGGAAACCAGCAGTTTCGAAACGGTTGTAGATGCCGCCAATGACGTTTTTGCCAACTGCGTCAGGCTTGATAATTGATAAAGTGCGCTCTAAAGCCATGATTTTCTCCAATCAAGATTTTTAAATAAAAAGGGTCAAAATTTTAGTCGCGCGGATTATACACAAAAGCCGCTGGCGCGGCTAGAGGGGGGAAGGTGTAGAAAGGGGTGCAGACCCTGGTCCGGATCGGGGTCTGCACCCCTCTCTTGCTCTTTGCAAGCAACGGGCGTATGCTACGGGCATCTAGACGTCTATTTAGTTATGCATTAATTAAGTTAAGAGGTGGTTATGGCGCAGCAAATTACATTGGGTGGTGGTTGTTTTTGGTGCTTAGAAGGTGCCTTCAAGCAGGTGCGTGGCGTGCTGAAAGCACAGTCTGGTTACGCTGGCGGACACAAGGCGGAGCCAACTTATGAAGAAGTTTGCACCGGCAATACTGGCCACGCGGAAGTGGTTCAGATCACCTTTGATCCGGCCGCTTTGAGCGTGCGTGAGATTTATGAAATATTCTTTGCGCTGCACGATCCAACCCAAGTGAACCGTCAAGGCAACGACGTTGGTACGCAATATCGCACGTCTATTTACTACCAAACTGACGAGCAAAAACGTTTAGCGGAAGAAATTATTGCCGAGCAAGAGCGTGAGAAAATTTGGGATGCGCCCATTGTGACAACTATTGAGCCGCTAGAAAAATTCTGGCCCGCCGAGGACTATCACGAAAACTACGTAGAGCGTAACCCTGAAAACGCTTATTGCCAGGCTGTGGTACACCCGAAACTAGCCAAGTTCAAGCGCACCTTCGCCGAAAAGCTCGACGGCTAAAAGAAAAGGGGGCGGCCCCTGCTCCAGACCAGGGTGCGGACCAGGGGCCGCCCCGGGTCTGCACCCCTCTCTGCTATACAACGTTGATGGTCACTGATAATATCCAAGCACCTAACAAATAAGAAAAAAGTGCCATGGAAGCTTCATTAAAAACTATCCCTATTCCGAATACCCCACTGGGTAGAGAGTTTGAGAAAAATTTAATTTACACCAACGTGATTGATGCAACCGCCGAGGTTGCCAAAGTTGGCAAGGATGAAATGAGCACCGGCCCGGTGTGCGAAAAGCAAATTTTATCGGCGCTGTACAGCACCTACCCACTCCTCCATTTGGTTGGCAAGCAATTAGGCCGCACCGCCGAAAGCGTGGTTTTTCCTGAGCCGGTTTACGCGTTGCGCAAATTATTTGAGCAATATATTCCCCTGCGAACTACCGACAAAAAGGGCACCAAACATTGGTACGGCGAGGCCGCGGCAATGGGCCATGAGGTTGTCAAAAGTTGGCATGGTTTTTGGCAATTTAGCGAGCAGTATCAGCGCGTTCTCATACCCGAAAATAGTGCAATGACTGACGAGCAGTTTGCGATATTGCTGGTGGATATCTTTAAATCCAGCGACGCCGAATTGTGGCAAGCATTTGTGCGCCTAAACCCGCCACTTAACCTTGGCATGATGCGTTCGCACTGCACGGCCATTGAAGCGCGTTTGAAGCAGCGCGTAAAAGGCCAGCCCGAAGCCATTCGCGCCATTGTTGATTCCGAAATGAAGGCGCTTTCGCGCTCAAGCCATAAATTGCGCGATATTTTCACCTTCGCTGGCCCAAGTGGCGTCGGCAAAACTGAGCTTGCCAAAACCTATGCCGAAGCACTTAGCGAGGTAAACGGCTCTGGTTTTGTGTTCCGGGTGTTCAATATGGAGCAATACGCAGACGAAAAAGCGCACATGCATTTGTTTGGTGCCGGCTCGTCGTTTACCGACGCAAACTTAGGTGAGCTGACCAAGCATGCCGAAGCTTATCCACGCACGGTTTATTTATTTGATGAGATTGAAAAAGCCCATCACACCGTCATCCAATCGCTACTCACGCTGCTCGATACCGGTTCTGCGCTTGACGCAACAACTTTAGAAGAAGCGAATTTTTCGCAGTCAGTGGTTATTTTCACCACTAACTTGGGCCAACGCGAATTTAGCCGCAGCCAAGGCATGGGCGACTTGGATATTTTTGATGTGCTGCAAAACGCGCGCTTACCGAAATCGCCGGAAGCGGCGTTGACACCCGAGCTTGTCAACCGCTTAAGAGCTGGCACTGCGGTACGTTTTTACCCGCTGCACGCTCAAGCTTTGCTGGCCGTTGCGCAAAATAGCACCGAGGCCTACCACCACATGTCGAGCGGCCAGTTAGGCTACGAGTTTGGTGAGAATTTTGCAGCGCTAGCTATGCTCAGCGGCCTACCAGCGCCTGTGCCGCGCGCCATTATGCGCAACATTGACGGTGCCATTACCCGCGCGCAGCAACAACTGTTTAGTCAAATTGATGACGCGAAACTTGCAACTATTCAACGACTTCACATTGATGCCGACGCCAGTATTTTTGCGCTGACCAATCAACAGCGTGGCTTGGCTTATGTGGGCCACAACCCCGATGTTTACGAAACCTTGCAGCACCTTGTGCCACGCCAAGAAGTGGTGAAGTTAAACCCTGATCAAAGCCATGATGATTTATATCAACTTGCTGCCCTGCCCTTAGTGGTCCTCGACGGTCTTGCCTTTACGGACGATGACCTGACACAGTTAATCACCAATCTGCGCAGCCAAGATAGCCAAGTTGGTATTGTGGTGTTGTGCTCAGCTTCGCAGCTGAATCATGGGTGCGTGATTGACCATAGCTGGATGGCGATTGAGCATGCTCAACTGCAGTCGCAACTACCCGCCTTAAAGCGCTTGGTTCATGTGGCCAATACCATGCACAGCGCGCAGCTCAAGCAGTTAGCCTTAGATTATCAACTTGAGCTGCAGAGCATTGACAACGGTACGGCGCGCTTTATGGCGTGCGAGCCGAAATTTAAACCTATTATTAGTGCGTCACGCGCATTGCGCGGCGTTCCGGGCTTAATGACACGGCGCCCTAATACCCGCTTGGCTGATGTTATTGGCCTACATCGCGCCAAAGACGAGTTACAGCGGGTGTTACGCTGGTTAGAAAATCCGAACTTGTTGCGCCGCCATAATTTACCCATGCCTACCGGCATTTTGCTGCTGGGCCCGCCGGGTACAGGCAAAACCATGTTGGCGCGGGCGGTAGCTGGGGAAGCAGATTTACCCTTTATTTCGTTAAACATCGGCGAAATGCTCAGTAAGTACGTGAACGGTACGTCGGAGAATATTCAAAAGGCATTTGAAGCGGCGCGTGACATTGCTCCCTGCATTATGTTTATTGATGAAATTGACGCGTTGGCGGGCAAACGCACCGATGGCGACAATAGCTCTAGCCAAAACGCTGCGGTGAATACCTTGCTGACTCAGCTAGATGGTTTGCAAAAGACGGGCGAGCCGATTTTTGTTATTGCTGCGACCAACCGTGCTGAGACGCTAGACCCTGCGGTGACGCGTTCGGGCCGGTTAGATCGGCCCATTTTGTGCGATATTCCGAACCGTGCAGACCGTGCCGCTTTTGTGCAGTTTTATATGCGCAAATACAAGTTGCAGTTTAGCCAAACCGACATTGACGAATTCGCGACTTTGACCATGGGCATGAGCGGTGCTGATTTGGAGCAGGTGTTTGTGACGGCACTTTATAACTTGGTGAATGCGCTGCCGAGCTCGGGCGAAACCGAGCAACATGTTGATGCGGCGGCGATTCGTGAAGCCATTTCGCACATTCGTTTCGGCGCGCCAACAACCGGTAACCCGCAAAGTGATGACAGTAAGCGTCAGACAGCGGCCCATGAAGCCGGTCATTTGTTGGCGCAAAAACTGCTGTTACCGGAGCAGCGCATTGCCATTGCAACGATTGAGTCGCGTAACCGTGCGCTAGGTTTTGTCGCTACACAGCGCGATGAAAATGCTGGCCCACAAACCTTTGATGAAATAAAAGCGCAGTTGGTGATGCTGATGGCGGGCCGTGAGGCGGAGTATTTATTGTTCGGTCACGCCGGTATGAACAGTGGCGCCAGTTCAGATTTGCAGCAGGCAACGCGCATCGCCATGTATGCTATTTGTGCGTTGGGGCTAGATATTGAGTTTGGGCAGGTCAGTTACGGCGAGAATTTCAGTCAACAGGCTTCGCCACAAGAGCGTGAACTGGCTTCGGCGCGGGTACGCGCTTGGATCGAGGAAGCTCGCGATGCTGCGCGCTCGTTGCTGCAGCAGCACCGCGAAAAACTTGAGTTTATTACCGACGAGTTGTACCGCAAAGAATCTGTCTACGAAGCTGAAATCAACAGCTGGTTTTAAAAGGGTGCAAGGGTGCAGACCCTGGTCCGGACCTTGGTCCGGATCAGGGTCTGCACCCCTCTCCCCCTCTTAATTAATGGTTTTCTTTAGCGTGGTTAATACTATATTTCGGAATCTCAACCACAAGGTCTTCACCATCAAGACGAGCTTGACAGCTTAGGCGCGAGTCTGGGTCTAGGCCCCAGGCTTTGTCGAGCATGTCGTCTTCGTTTTCTTCAATTTCGTTTAAAGAGTCCATACCTTCGCGAACGTACACATGGCAAGTGGTGCAGGCGCACACTTTTTCGCAGGCATGTTCAATGCCAATGCCGTTGCGCAGCGCGACGTCTAACACGGTTTCTCCGTCAGCCGCTTCAATGGCTGCGCCTTCTGGGCAAAGTTCTTCGTGCGGTAAAAAAATAATCTTTGGCATATAAAACCTCAAGTTCGATATTAGCTATTAGCTATTAGATATTAGAAAAAGCCCGAAACATCAGCTCCAATATCTAATATCCAATAGCTGATATCGCAGTTGTTTTTACAGCTCTTCGGCTTTTTTGCCGGAGAGCGCTTTGCGGATACTGGCGTCCATGCGACGGGCGGCGAATTCGTCGCTTGCCTTGTCGACCGCTTCAATGGCTTTTTCTATGGCGTCGGCGTCGGTGCCATTGCGCGCAATGCGCAGGGCGTCCATAGCGTCATCCAACAGGCTGCGTTCGTCGTCATTCAATAATTCTCCGTCAACAGCCAAGGCACTGCTTAATGCTTCAAGCACGCGGTCGGCTTCAACTTGCTGTTCGCGCAACATGCGTGCGGCCATGTCTTCTTTGGCGTTGGTCATGGATGACTGAATCATTTTGGTAATGTCGTCATCGCCCAAGCCGTACGATGGTTTTACCTGTACCGACGCGGTAACGCCACTGGATTTTTCCATGGCGGTAACGCTTAGCAAACCGTCGGCGTCAACTTGAAAGGTGACCCGAATATGTGCGGCACCGGCGGCCATCGGCGGAATATCCGTGAGAACGAAGCGCGCTAAGCTGCGACAGTCGTCAACCAGCTCGCGTTCGCCCTGCACCACGTGAATCATCATCGCCGTTTGGCCGTCTTTAAAAGTGGTAAATTCTTGCGCTTTGGCCACTGGAATGGTGGTGTTGCGCGAAATCACTTTTTCTACCAAGCCGCCCATGGTTTCAAGGCCGAGCGACAATGGAATAACGTCCAGCAGCAACATGTCTGAGTCGGGCTTGTTGCCGGCTAGAATGTCAGCCTGAATAGCAGCGCCAATGGCGACGACTTGGTCTGGGTCTATTGAGGTTAACGGCTCGCGGGCAAAAAACTCACCAACCGCTTCGCGTACACGTGGCACACGGGTCGAACCGCCGACCATGACCACGTCAATAATTTCATCGGTGTTTACGTCGGCGTCTTTTAGGGCGCGACGGCAGGCTGAAAGCGTGCGGCGCACGAGTGGCTCGATGAGTTCGTTGAGCTTTTCAACACTAAGCGTAGCGCTATGATCGCCAACGGTTAGCTCAGTGCTATCGACGTCGGTCAATTGCTCTTTGGCGGCTTTGGCGGCGTTGACGAGGTTGCGTTCGGTGCGGGCGTCGACGTTGTCGGGAAGTTGCCACTCTTGCTTCAGCCAATTGACAATTAATTGGTCAAAGTCGTCACCGCCAAGGGCGCTGTCGCCGCCGGTGGCAAGCACTTCAAACACGCCGCCCTGTAAGCGCAAAATCGAGATATCAAAGGTGCCGCCGCCTAAGTCATACACCGCTATCAGGCCTTCTTGGCCCGAGTCTAAGCCATAGGCAACAGCAGCTGCGGTAGGCTCGTTTAATAAGCGTAAAACCTTTAAGCCGGCCAGTTGTGCCGCGTCTTTGGTGCTTTGCCGTTGGGCGTCATCAAAATAAGCCGGTACGGTAATCACCACGCCGGTTAGTTCGCCGCCTAACGACGCTTCTGCACGGGCCGCAAGGGTACGCAAAATGTCAGCTGACACTTCAACTGCGTTGCGGTCGCCCGCTGCGGTATGGAACACAGGGACACCGTTGTCGGTTTCGCTCATGCGATACGGCAGATTCGAGAAATTCTTTTGTACGTCGGCAATGGTACGGCCAATAAAGCGCTTCACGGAAACAATGGTGTTTTCCGTGGCAATGGTTTTATCCGCATGTTTGGCTAAAGCTTCGTGGCCGGTCAATACTTCGTCGGCGCCGTAATACACCACCGAAGGTAAAATGGCACGCTCTTGCTCATCTCGCAAAATAACCGGTGAACCGCTGCGAACGCTGGCCACCAATGAGTTGGTGGTGCCCAAGTCGATGCCGGCGGCAAGTCGATGTTGGTGCGGCGCGGTGCTTTGCGCGGGTTCTGCAATTTGTAGTAAAGCCATTTATTACCTCGTTGTTCGTGTTTCGTGCGCTTCGCTGTTCGTGCGCTTCGCTGTTCGAATAGCGCGTTAGCGCGTACGAATAACGAACAGTGCGAAGCACGGACGAATAGCGTAGCGTACGTTATTCCATTTGTTCTTCAATGCGTTCGAGTTCGTGGTGCAGCTTGTGCATGAATTTTAACTTACGCACCGTAATCGCCGCATCGTCATTCGCATCTTCAGCCAAAAAGCCTTCCAGCTCGGCCTGCAAATCGCGCATTTGCTCTTGCAAGTCTTTGTAAGCCGCGTCTAACGATTCCCAGTCATCCACTTCTTCAATGCGCTCGCGCCATTCCATTTGCGCCATTAAAAACTCAGGATCTTGCAGCGTGGTTTGCTCATGCGCCTGTTCAATACCGCGTAACTCAAGCAGGTATTCCGCCCGCGACAACGGCGAGCGCAGCGTTTGATAGGCGTCGTTGAGTTGTGCGGTGCGCTGTACCGCGAGCAATTTGTCGCGCTCGCTGCCATTGGCAAACCGATCGGGATGCATGGTTTGCTGCAGTTTGCGGTAGCGCTGTTGTAGCTCCGCCGCATCCAACTGGAATGCGGCGGGCAGATTAAACAGTTCGAAATGGTTCATTATCGACAGCTATACGTTGAAGCTTTCGCCACAACCACACTCGCCTTTAGCGTTCGGGTTGCGGAACTCAAAGCCTTCGTTCAAACCTTCTTTGACGAAATCGATGACGGTGCCGTCTAGGTACACCAAGCTTTTACCATCAATGACAATACTCACGCCATTGTCTTCAATAATGGTGTCGGTGTCTTCAACGTCGTCAACAAACTCCATGACGTAGGCCAGGCCTGAGCAGCCGGTGGTTTTAACCCCCAAGCGAATGCCCACACCTTTGCCTCGTTGTTCCAAAAACGCGCGAGCGCGTTGCGCTGCGGCTTCGGTAATCGTAATTGCCATGCTGGAACCTAATTATTTAGCGTGTTTCGTTTTGTAGTCGGCAATCGCTGCCTTAATGGCGTCTTCGGCCAAAATTGAGCAGTGAATTTTTACCGGTGGCAGTGCAAGCTCTTCAGCAATTTGCGTGTTTTTCAACTGCGATGCTTCGTCAATTGACTTGCCTTTTACCCACTCAGTTACCAACGAGCTTGACGCGATAGCCGAACCACAACCGTAAGTTTTGAACTTGGCGTCTTCGATAATGCCGTCGTCGTTAATTTTCAATTGCAGTTTCATCACGTCACCACAAGCTGGTGCGCCGACCATGCCGGTTGCAATTGACGGGTCATTTTTGTCGAACGCGCCTACGTTACGCGGGTTCTCATAATGGTCGATTACTTTTTCACTATATGCCATACCGTGATACCTCTCTTAGTGTGCCGCCCACTCGACGGTGCTTAAATCAACGCCGTCTTTGTACATTTCCCAAAGGGGTGACATGTCGCGCAAGCGACCAATTGAACTGTTGATTTGCTTAATGGCGTAATCAACTTCTTCTTCGGTCGTAAAACGACCGAAGCTGAAGCGAATTGAGCTATGAGCAAGTTCGTCGTTGCGGCCTAGGGCGCGCAATACATAAGACGGCTCAAGGCTTGCTGATGTACAGGCTGAACCTGAAGAAACCGCGAGGTCTTTCAGCGCCATAATCAGGCTTTCGCCTTCCACAAAGTTAAAACTAATGTTGAAGATGTGCGGCACAGAATGCTCTTGGTTGCCGTTTACATACACTTCTTCGATATCTTTCACGCCATTCCACAAGCGGTCGTGTAGCATTTTGAAACGCTCACGCTCTGCGGCCATTTCTTCTTTCGCAATGCGTGCGGCTTCACCGAAGCCAGCAATTTGGTGCGTTGCTAAGGTGCCTGAACGCATGCCGCGCTCATGACCACCGCCGTGCATTTGGGCGTTTAGGCGTACCCGTGGCTTACGACGTACGTACAACGCGCCAATGCCTTTCGGGCCATACATTTTGTGGGCTGAAATACTAAATAAATCAACCGGTAGCTTTTCCATATCAACGTCGATTTTACCGCAGCTTTGGGCGCCATCCACGTGGAAAATGGTTTTGTTCGCACGGCACAAGTTACCGATGGTTTCGATATCTTGAATAACGCCCACTTCGTTGTTCACGTGCATCACGCTCACTAATACGGTGTCTTCACGCAGTGCGGCTTTGAATGCGTCGAGGTCAATTAAACCGTCTTCTTTAACGTCTAAATAAGTGACTTCGAAGCCTTCGCGCTCCATTTGACGGCAGGTATCAAGTACCGCTTTGTGCTCGGTTTTAACGGTAATAATGTGCTTGCCTTTTTTGCTGTAAAACTCCGCCGCACCTTTAATGGCCAAGTTATCTGACTCGGTCGCACCTGAGGTGAACACAATTTCACGCGGGTCGGCGTTAATTAATTCGGCAACTTGATTACGGGCAATATCTACTGCCTCTTCCGCTTGCCAACCAAAACGGTGTGAGCGCGACGCTGGGTTGCCGTATTGACCTTCTGGGGTCAAGAACTGGATCATTTTTTCGGCAACACGCGGGTCAACCGGGGTGGTTGCTGCGTAATCAAAGTAAATCGGTAATTTCATCAGGCTACTCCTCTTGCCAGACTGCTTACTGGCTCAATGCAATTTGGTTTTCGCGGCGTTTCTGGTCGTTTACCCGGTTATTCTGGCGCAGCGCCACTTGGGCGATGTCTTCTTGGGTGACCAGTTCGGCTAGCGTGATGCTAGCGAGAAAATCTTCTATACGTTCGCTTAAATCTGTCCATAGCGAATGGGTCAAACAACGGGCGCCACCTTGGCAACCGCCTTTACCTTGGCAACGGGTGGCGTCAATACTTTCGTCAACCGCTTGAATAACTGCGCTAATTGAAATCATGCCAGCCTCAAGCCCTAAGCGATATCCGCCGCCAGGCCCACGCACACTGCTGACTAGCCCTTGCTTACGTAAGCGCGCAAATAATTGTTCAAGATAACTTAACGAAATGCCTTGGCGTTCTGAAATATCAGCCAATGGCACCGGCCCTTGTTCTGTATGTAGCGCTACGTCGAGCATTGCGGTAACGGCGTAACGGCCTTTTGAGGTTAAGCGCATAGCGGTGTTGCCTCCTTAAATGTATGCCGTAATTTTGCCATTCCCGACTATTTTAGTCAAGTATTCGCTTGTAAGGCGAAAGCGATATCAGCTATCGGATATCTGATATCAGCTCGGATGTTTCAAGCTTTGTCTAATATCTGATAGCTAATAGCTGATATCGCTCTAGCTCTTCTAATATCCAATATCTAATAGCTAATATCGCTCTAGCTCTTCTAATATCTAATATCTAATGGCTGATATCGCTCTAGCTCTTCTTATCGATGGACGTTAGGATGCCGCGCAGAATATTGAGCTCGGCCGACTCCGGGCGCGCCCGGCTGAATAATCGACGCAGCTTCGCCATCACCTGGCCCGGATGGTTTTTAATGATGAACCCGGTGTCGGTTAGGGTGTTTTCTAGGTGCGCGTAGAAGCGTTCTAGATCTTCAGCAAGTGGGTACTCACTTTGCTCGCGCTGCGGCTGCTGGCCTGCTTCTAAGAACTGCATGCGTACTTCGTAGGCTAAGGTTTGCACGGCCATGGCTAAGTTTAACGAGCTGTAGTCTGGGTTTGACGGAATATGCACGTGATGGGTACATTGTTGCAGCTCTTCGTTGGTTAAACCGCTGCTTTCGCGCCCAAACACCATGGCTACAGGGTAATTAGGAGCTTCTGCTAGCACTTTGGCGGCGGTTTCGCGCGGGCCAAGCAATGGCCAATCGAGGGTACGGTTGCGAGCACTGGTGCCAACCACTAAGCCACAATCGGCGATGGCTTCGCTGAGCGTCGGCACTATTTTGGCGTTGTACAAGACATCAGTGGCGCCGGCCGCCAATGCTGAGGCGTGGCTGTCCGGCTCTTGCACTGGGTCGACTAAGTACAGTTCGCTCAGCCCCATGGTTTTCATGGCGCGAGCGACCGAACCGATGTTGCCGGTGTGGCTGGTGTTGACTAATACAATCCGAATTCTTTCAAGCATGATCAAAACCCCAACTTCGATATTAGCTATCGGATATCAGATATCAGCGAGGGCTGCGCTAATATCTAATATCCTGTTCGGTAGCTAATATCGTTTTTGCTTTTAACGAAGTGATTCAGGTAGGTGCGGGCGAGCTTTGGTGAGTAGGTGCTGCACCACTTTCGGATTGCCTGCAACCACGTTGCCACTACGCATAAAGCCATGTCCGCCAGCGAAGTCAGTCACAATACCGCCCGCTTCACGCACGATTAATTGGCCAGCTGCAATATCCCAAGGCTTCAAGCTAAATTCCCAGAAGCCGTCAATGCGACCGTTGGCAACATAAACTAAGTCAAGGGCCGCTGAGCCGCTACGACGCATGTCTGCGGTGTGCTCGAACAATGCCGAGAATACAGCTAAATAGTCTTTGGTCATGTCTTTGCGCTTGAATGGGAAGCCGGTTGCTAACAGGGCGCCGTTCAGGTCGCGCTGTTTGGTAGCACGAATACGCTTGCCGTTAAGCTGGGCACCTTGGCCTTTTGATGCGGTAAATAATTCTTCACGCAATGGGTCATACACGACGGCCGCTTGCACGACGTCTTTGTATAAATAAGCAATAGAGATGGCGAAGTGAGGAACACCGCGCAAGTAATTGGTGGTGCCGTCGAGTGGGTCAATAATCCACTTGTGATCGGCTTCTTTGCCTACCTGCTCGCCGCTTTCTTCAGCAAGGAACGAGTGGTCTGGGTAAGCTTTTTGAATGGTGCGAATGATGGCACTTTCAGCCGCTTTGTCGAGTTCAGTTACGAAATCGTTTTGGCTTTTCGTTTGAACGTTAAGGTCAACTTCTACGCCAAAGTTTTTGACTAAAATTTTGCCGGCCGCACGCGCTGCGCGCACCGCTATGTTTAACATCGGATGCATACCAATTACCTGTGCTGTGAAAGAACAATTTTGTGGCCGCGGATTATACGCAGTTTGCCCAAGCTATGCAAGCTGGGCCATTGGTTAGCATTTGTACATTTATGTTCCGTTTTTTAACCAGTTATGTTATAACGCTGTTGCGCTACACACAATTAGAACAACATAACAAAAAAGCCGGAGGGTCCCATGGATCATTCAGAAGAGCTAAAGCAAGTTGAATCTAAGTCTAAGAAAAATGCCCCACGCAAATGGCGTGAAATTGAAATGTTGAAAGAAAAGTATCGTTTGCGCGATGAGCTGCGCGATATGGATTTCGACTTCGACGCCGACCCAGACGATTTCGATCTTTGAAAAAGCAAAGCGATATTAGCTACCGAAAAAGATATTGGATATTAGTTCGGATGTTTCAGACTTTGTCTGATATCTAATAGCTGATAGCTGATAGCGCCTTTGCTCTTAAAAGTTCGTTGGTGCGGCGGAAGTGGCCGGCAGTGAGAAAGCCGCGATGCGCTGACAATGGCGATGGGTGTACCGTTTCCAATACATGATGCCGCGCGCGGTCAATGAGTGCGCCCTTCTTTTGTGCATGGGCGCCCCAAAGTAAAAACACCACGCCTTCCCGGTGATCATTCACTGCTTTAATAACCCTATCGGTAAAAGTTTCCCAGCCCCACTTGGCATGCGAGTGCGCTTTGCCCTGCTCTACCGTCAGCACTGTATTTAACAACAACACACCCTGCTCGGCCCAGTGGGTTAAGTCGCCAGATTCGGGCACTGCAAAACCTGGGTCGTCATGCTGTATGGCTTTAAAAATATTACGTAGCGATGGCGGATGCTTCACCCCTTGTGGGACCGAAAAGCATAATCCATGCGCTTGGCCGGGGCCGTGATATGGGTCTTGCCCCAAAATAACCACACGGACATTAGCCAATGGCGTTAACTTCAGTGCGGCAAATACGTCGGCGGCCGAGGGATAAATGGCTTTTCCGGCGTCGCGTTCGGCTTGCACGCGCGCAAGCAGCTCAACAAAGTAAGCTGCTTGCTTTTCTTCGGCTAATACGTCATGCCAAGTGGTATCAGACACGGTGCGCGTTACTCGTTCGGTTTATGATTATCAAACCAGTGCAGAATATACGCCACTTTGCTCATCAAGTTTGACGGCCGGCCAGCAATGCCGTGCGGCGCGTCAGGAATACGCACCATGGCGGTTTCCACACCGGCTAGTTTCAGCGCTTGGTAGTACTGCTCGGTTTCAGAAATAGGCGTACGGTAGTCGGCTTCGCCGGTTAGCAACATGGTTGGCGTTTTTACGTTGCCCACATAGCTAATTGGTGAATACTTCATGTAATGTTCCTGATGCTCCCACGGCACGCCCGGGAACCAGTATTTGGTGAAGTAATTATAGGCATCAGCGGTAAGCACAAAGCTGTACCAATTGATGACCGGCTTCGCGACCACCGCGGCGGCGAAACGATCGGTGTGGCCGACAATCCATGCGGTGAGCACGCCGCCACCACTACCGCCGGTAACGTACAAACGGTCTCCGTCAATAAAGCCTTTCTCAATTACCGCGTTCACGCCGTCCATGAGATCGGTGTAGTCATTGCTGGGGTAGTTGTGATGAATTTCTTGGGCGAATTTCTCGCCATAACTGGTGCTACCGCGCGGGTTGGTATACAGCACCACATAACCTTGTGCGGCCATCAGCTGAATTTCCGCCGCAAATGAACCAGCATAAGCTGTGTGCGGGCCACCGTGAATTTCCAAAATTAACGGATGTTTTTTGGTCGGATCAAAGTTTGGTGGGTAAGCAATCCAGCCTTGAATTTTGTAGTCATCGTGGCTGGAGTCGTACCAAATTTCTTCTATACGGCCCAGTTCTTTGTGCGCAAGGGCGTCTTCGTTTAACGCGGTTAGCTTACGTTTTAGTTTGCTGGTTTGTAGCATTAAGTCGGCTGGGCGGTATGGGCTGGCCATGGTAAATACCAAGTCGCCGTCTTTGCTTACATCAAAACTTCCGCCGCTGTATGGGCGTGTATAGGTTAAGCCGCCCATGCTGTCGGTGAGCACACGGCGCTTGCCACTGAGGTTTTGATAAGCAATGTGGCCTTTGCCTTCACGGTCATAGCTAAAGTAAACGCCGCGGCTGTCGGCTGACCATTTGACGCTATCCACAGAGTAATCAAGCTCGCTGGTCATTAATTTAGGGCTACCGCCGTTTATGTCCATCACGTACAACTGCGTTAACTGGTAGCTCATACGCTCGTCGTCATAGCCTAACCAGGCGATTTTCTTGCCGTCTGGGCTTACCTGCGGTGAACGGTCTGGGCCGTTGCGGTCGGTTAATTGCTTGATTGCGCCATCGGCCACAGCTAGCTGATACAGCTCCGAATTATTGGGCTGCTCGAAGGCGTTCTCGCGACGGTTGGCGGAAAAAATAATGTGTTTGCTGTCGCCGGTCCAAGTTAATTCGCCACCGTGATGAAAGTCATCGTGAGTTAACTGGCGCGGCGTGCCGCCGCTAGCTGGCACCAAGTAAATTTGGGTATAGCCTTCTGGGGCATAGCCGGCACCGTCGAAACGGTAGTTGTCTTTGTCAATGTAGCGCGCAGGCTCGGCCCATTCGGCGCCTTGCGGCTTTCCCGGTAAACTGACAGGCGCTGGTTTGCTGCCAGGGGTAAACATGGTAAATGCCAACCACTTGCCGTCCGGCGACCAAGTTAAATTGCTTGGGCTGCCCGTCAGTCGAGTTACCGGAGCATCGTCGCGGCTGTCGGTCCAATACAGGTGAATTTGGTTGCTACCTGAGCGGTTCGACACAAAAGCCAAGGTTTTACCGTCTGGCGACCACGTTGGCGAATGGTCATTGGCTTCGCCGCCGGTTAGCGGGCGTAATTCGCCTTTGTTATCCACACGCCATAAGTTGCCTAAGCGACGGTCGGACATAATGTCCATATAATTGCGTACAAACACCGTGTAACTACCGTCTGGGTGCACGGCCGGTTGGCTTGCGTACTCAAGCTGAAAAACATCATCAAGCTTTAGCGTGTTGTCGTTTGCGTTTGCGTAAACACTCGTTGCCGATAGCAACAAGCTTAAAGTTAAGAGTTTTTTCATAGTGTGTTCTCCAGCTCGTCATAACTTAACTGCGGTACATTTACCGAGCTTAATAAATTAGCGAGGGGCTGCACAAAGTGATCCGGCGTTTTTTGCTGTAGCTTCACCGCTAATACTTTCTGATTCTGGTTTAACCAACGAATCGTAAACAATGTTGAGCTAACATCGCCAATAAAGGTACAGTTTTCAGGAAACTGCGATAACAACAACTCGAACCCGACGCGGTTATCGATATGCACTAATTCGGGGTGCTCACTTTTGAATTCAGCTAGGTGCTCTGAGCGCGGATGCGGTTTTAGTGCAATGCGGTTTTTACTGGTTTTCTTGGTTAAAACATCAAGTAACTTGTTCAAGTGGGCGCGCACGTCAGTATAAAACGAATCACCGGTTAACAAGATCACGTAGTCGACATTTTGCAATGGCACGGGGTTGATATCTGACAGCTCCATGAGCTTATTGGTAAAGGCCGCAAATTCTGGCGTTGCGAACTGATCATGTGATATCGCTTTGATTTGCTTGTTTTTATTGTCGCGCAGCACCGGGTGCACTAACTCTGGAAAAGTAGCATGAATAGTTTTTATCCAACCCGATGCACCTATCATTTTTGGGCTTTTCCACCACCAACCATAGGCTAACTTTTTCAATAGTGGCTCGACGTACAAGTGCACAAACTTGTGCATGTAGCGATGGCCCAAATAAGTTTGCGTGCCTTCGTCAAGGTATTCACCTTCAACGGTGCGACCGTCTTTATTGCTTAGGTGCATGCAATATTGAAACTCAAGGCTGCGATCGGAGCCCGTATAGATACGCGACGGCGGGGTTTGCGCCACCAGCTCGGATAACGTCTTCAGCCGCGCTTTGCGTTTGGTTACTTTGCTTTTAATGTGCGAGTCGTCAAAGCTAATCACAGTTTCAAATATATCGCCTTGTTGCAGCACGTCAGTAAACAATTTGCGATTGCTTTCAAGGTAGTAATCAATTACCGCAATGTTACGTTGGTGTTTATTTTCTAACGCTTTTACAACGCTAAACAAAAGGTGCAGCGGCGATGCAATAAAGTAATAGTTTGTATGATTCACGGCGTTTCCAATCGTCAGAAGTTAAAAAACCCCCGCAGTTGCTTTGACAACCACGAGGGCTTTCTTAAAACAGTACTCTGTTTAAATACTTAGAAGCTGTAGCTAAAGCTTACTGCTGCAAAGTCACGGTCATCAGCGGCGTCGAAATCAGCACCATCGGTGATGTAATAACCAACGCCAACTTTGTACTCCTCGCTTAAGTAGCTGAAGTCTACGCTCAAGCCCAAGGTTTTACGACCTTCGATAAAGTTCGAGTTCGCAGAATAACCTTTCACATCGTGGCCAAAGGCAATAGTTGGAAACATGTTCCAACCTGAGAATACGTTGTTGTATTCACCCACTACGCGAGCACGGTAGCCCCACGATGTAGAGGTAACAAAGCCTTCACAGTTAATATTCGTGGTTGCAGTTGGGTTACCCAAAGCATTTTGGTCAGCAACGGTTAAGCACTTACCAAATACTGGGTTACGACCATAGCGCTGCTCGTCTAAGTCAGCAAGGCCATGTACTTTACTTACCGCTACTTCACCAATGAAGGTAATACGGTCAGAACCTAATGCACGGTCAAAGAAGCGCACACCTGTTAACTGCCATTGAGACACGTCGTACTCGTCATAGCCTTCTTGCAATTCACCGAGGTTGGTAATTGCGCCAGTACCGTCACGTTGAATACGGTTAGAGAAGGTGCTTGGTACGCCGGCACGTAAACCTGCACTTAGGATTTCAGTGGTGTTAATTTGCACTGGCATGTCTAAGCGGTGGCTTACTTCACCGCCAACAGACCATTCACCGATTAAGGTTGAAGCACTCAAACCAAAGATTTTTTGATCTTCAGGGAACTGCAACACATAGTCAGGACCAGCAATTGGAATACCATCTGGGTGGCTCAACGCTGGAGATGGTTGTTTTTGCCAGTTGTAAGCAGAAATAATTGGCGTCTGCGTGTGAATGTTCATGAAATAAACACCAAATTCAGTGTCGATATCAGTCGCATAATGACGCAACGCGAAACCATATTGACCGCCGTCGTCTGGCTCAATATCTGGGCGACGCTCTAAGTAAGTGCCGTAAACAATAGAGTCACGGTCGCTTAGGCTGCCCATTGGAAACGCAGGGTTCAAGGTAACTTTGTTACAACCTTCGCCGCCTAAAATATCAATTGTTGAGAAGAAGGTACCACAACCGTCTAGTTTGTAGTCGTCCCACTCATACTGATAGAACATGTCTAAGCTAGTTTCGTCGGTTAAACCAACGTTTAAGTTGATCATGCCAACCGGTAACAAAGCTTCTTTAATTTCAACACCCGGACGGCGAACTGCGTTCACGTCTACTGGGTTGATGGCGTTGATACCGTTAAAGATAAAGGTACTTTCACCCCAACTTAATACTTGGCGACCAACACGCAAGTTAGCTGGCATGTCACCGATGTCGAAGTAACCGTAAACAAACGCGTCAAGTAACTTGATACCTGAACCGGTAGACCAGTCGTCTAAACCGTCGTTGTCTAGGGTTACATTTGGATAGTAGTTGGTTGACGTGTGGCCATGTGCAACTTCGTTATTCTTGATAACGTCGTCATACCAATATTTGAAACGAACAAATGCGCCGTAGTCGCCACCGTCGATGCTCAAATCATGAACACCTTTAAGAACGGACGATACCATGTCGCCCTTGTCGTAGTTTAGGTTACCGTCGTCGGCTACGCCTGACTGGCCTAAACCACCTTCCATGTTGCCTGGGTGGATGAAGCGCATATCACGCTCTTCCATACGCCATGCGGCACCATAGGAAATAATGGAGTCGAATTTAACGCGGAAATCACCAACTTCGAATTCCGCTGCTTGAACGCTTGCTGTTCCTGCTAATGCCAGCGCGATAGCTGACGCGATAGGTAATTTTTTTAGCATAGTTGTTCTTCTTTTCATGTTAGCCACCTAATCCGATTAGGATGTTATAGGTTCAATCATGTCCGATGAGTTACAAATATGCAAGTGATTCGTTGGGAAAAATTGCAAGTGCGATATCAGATAATAGATATTAGATATTAGAGGGGGCTGCGCTCAGAGTGAGCGCAGCAACTGGCCTTGGCCGCGTCCAGTAATGGTACCCGCTTGGCGCAGTTCTTTGGCAAGGTGCGATACGCAAGAAACCGCATCGCCGTGGTTATTGGCTTCGGCAAAGCACGCTTTCACTTGGTCGGCAATTGAGCAGCCGGCGGCATCGACACTGTTCGTCACTCCAGAGTCGTTGCTACCGACCATAACTGTCGCTCTGGTGTCAGTGCCTGGGCAGCTGTCGAGATCGTCCAGTACACCGTCACCGTCACTATCAAGGGTTGCTTCTTGAATGCTGATCACAGGCCCCTGAAAATAAAGGCTAGAAGTACCAGCGGCGGTTTCCACGCTTGAGGTTAGCGTTGCGTTCACATACCTAGGATTATTTATAAAGCGTGGAAACTCTGCCGTTGATGCCAAAAGAAATTCTCGTGGTCCTTGCAAGTTAAGCTTGGTTTGGCTGTTCAAGCCCTCTGCGGTAACGCCGTTTAATATCCAACTGACAAAGTCAGTGTAGCGACCTTGATCAAAGTAAAAGGTATTAGCGATAGGCGTTAAATCTGCTGCCACAGTGATAGGTTGATTGGCAATAATGTCGTTGCCTTCAGCGTCTTTTATTGACACCGTCACTTGCTCAATGGCGTCTTTGTATTGCCCCCAAGAGCTGGCCGCGTAAACCAGCGGCATATTGGCTTGCTGGCTTACTTCAATTAAATAGGTGGCTTGACTGAATTCGATGCGTTCATCGGCTTGCTGGCTGTAGCCATAGTTAATGCTACCACGCAATTCTAGTTTGTTTGCGTGTGCAGCTAAGCTTGCTGAAGATAAGGCTAATGCTACCGCGAATGTTATTGTTTTTTTCATGTTCGGCATCCTCACATAAACCGCTTACTATGATCATTGACGTATGAGGATGTTATAGCAACGAGTGTTAACACTGTCCACGCACTTTACTTGGTAAGAAATCTGTAAAGGCGAGAGCGATATTAGATATTGGATAGTGGATATTGGATATTGGATATTGGATATTGGAAGGGCGAGCGCGACATTAGCTTTAGGATAAAGCCCGAAGTTTCGGGCTAATATCCAATATCTAATAGCTAATATCGCTTTTGCTCTTTAAAGCTTTTGCTCTAGCTCTGGCAATACGTCGAACAAATCAGCGACCAAGCCATAATCGGCGACTTGGAAAATTGGTGCTTCTTCGTCTTTGTTAATCGCGACAATAACTTTTGAGTCTTTCATACCGGCCAAGTGCTGAATGGCGCCGCTGATACCTACTGCAATGTACAGGTCAGGGGCGACAATTTTACCGGTTTGGCCAACTTGCATGTCGTTTGGTACGAAGCCTGCGTCAACCGCGGCGCGTGATGCGCCAACAGCGGCACCAAGTTTGTCAGCGACTTTTTCAAGTAAATGGAAGTTTTCGCCGTTCTGCATACCGCGACCACCGGAAATAACCACGCTTGCTGCGGTTAATTCTGGGCGCTCTGACTCTGCGAGTTCTTCACCAACAAATTCGGCTTTGTCGTTGTTCACAACGTTGCTTAGTGCGTCAACGCTGGCGTTGCTACCTTCGGCAGCAACCGCGTCAAACGCTGTGGTACGCACCGTGATCACCTTAATGGCGTCTTCTGACTGCACGGTAGCAATAGCGTTACCGGCATAGATTGGACGCTTGAAGGTATCTGCGCTTTCTACCGCAATAATGTCTGAAATTTGCGCGACGTCTAGCAACGCGGCCACACGCGGCATAAAGTTTTTGCCGGTGGTGGTTGCTGCGGCTAACACGTGGCCGTAGTCTTTGGCTAAGTCAGCCACCAGTTGGCCGAGGTTTTCCGCCAAAAAGTGCCCGTATGCAGCGTTGTCAGCTAACAAAACTTTGCTAACGCCTTCAGCTTTTGCCGCTTCATCGGCAACGGCTTGGCAGCTAGCGCCAGCGACTAATACATGAATATCGCCGCCAATTTGCTTCGCTGCAGCTAAGGTTTTTAATGTTGCCGCGTTTAAGCTGGCATTATCGTGTTCGGCAATAACGAGAATACTCATATCACTTTTGCCTCATTCTTTAATTTTTCAACCAATTCAGCCACGTCGGCAACTTTAATGCCGGCACTGCGTTCTGCTGGTGGCTCAACCTTTAATACTTTAACTGTGCGATTAACGCTTACGCCAAGTTCGTCTGCGGTCATTACGTCAAGCGGCTTTTTCTTCGCTTTCATAATGTTTGGCAGTGACGCATAACGCGGCTCGTTCAAGCGCAAGTCGGTGGTCACAATAGCAGGAAGCTGCAGCTTCACAGTTTGTAAGCCGCCGTCAACTTCACGGGTCACGCTCACGCTGCCTTCGGCAACGTCAACTTTAGAGGCGAAGGTGCCTTGTGGCATACCGGTTAAGGCGCCAAGCATTTGGCCAGTTTGGTTGTTGTCTGAGTCAATGGCTTGCTTGCCCAGAATAACCAACTGTGGTTGTTCTTTCTCAACCACGCCCTTGAGTAGTTTGGCTACCGCAAGCGAGTCAGGCATATCTTCAGTTTCAACTTGAATGGCGCGATCGGCGCCTAGTGCTAAAGCGGTGCGCAGCTGTTCTTGTACGGCTTTGGGGCCAATACTTACAACTACAACTTCTTCAGCAATGCCTTTTTCTTTTAGTCGTACTGCTTCCTCGACGGCGATTTCACAGAACGGGTTCAGGGCCATTTTTACGTTGGCCAGATCAACGTCTGAATTGTCCGCTTTAACGCGCACTTTCACGTTGTAATCAATGACGCGTTTGACCGCCACTAATACTTTCATGTTGTCGTTCCTGTTGTTTAAAGTTCTGTTCCAATGAATTTGAGACCAAGCAAGATTAACATTTTTCGATGCAAAAATGGTACTCTTACGGCCGCTTTTATTGATTAACCCGACGAATTATTGGTTTTCATTAAGGAATTTCATGCGCAAATCTGACACATCATTACCTGACAACAGTTGCTACGGCATTTTGGCGGAATCTGATCTGTTAACGCTGCGCAGTCAACTCGGTTCGCGCGAAAACCGCATGCGGTATTTGGTGCAGTTAGCCAAACAAGCCGAGGCGCCAGCTGATTTCCGTACACCTGAGCGCGAAGTGTTTGGTTGCGAGGCGCGAGTTTGGGTGCAGGCTGACTGGGTTGGCGATGCGGTTGCGGGTGAAGCCTTAAGCTTAACCGTCGACAGTGAGTCGCGCGTGGTATTGGGGCTGCTGATGATTATTCGCCAAGCCTTGCATGGCGCTTCGCGCGCCCAAGTGGCGGCCTACTCGCTTGACCAACACTTTGACACCCTTGGCCTTGCCGACTTCGTCACCAGCTCACGCCGCAACGGCCTGCGCAACGTCATCGCGAAGCTGTAGCCCGGCGTTTTACGCCGGGACGAGCGCAGCGAGGTTATACCCACCACTAAAGTAATGTTCAACGTTTCACGCCGGGTGGTGCGACGCACCGTGATTGCTCGAGTGCGCAGCACCGCACAACAGAATACGTATTCTCCCGCTATCCCTCTTTTCCATAAAGTTGTTAGCATCAACTTCATCGACTTTCGATTGGTTTACCTATTGTAAACCACCCTCACCCCTGTTAAAGTTTACTAAAAGTGAACCGGTAAGATGCATGTGATTTCTCGTAAACCGTTTTCTGATGCCGCTAAACGTTTTCCAAACAAGGCGCCGAGTATCGATTTTGTGTATCGCCTGTTAAGCAAGCACGACTTCGACAGCCCTGAGGCAATGAGGGAAATATTCGTTAGCCTTGATAATTTTAAGTACCAAGCAAAATGGTGGGTTATAGATATTGGTGGTAATCAATTGCGTTTAATTGCCTTTATCGATTTTGTTCATCATAAGGTTTTCGTTAAGCACATATGTGATCACAAAATCTATGACGAGCTGTGCGAAAGCTACCGCAAGATCAAGAAATGAGGGTTATGGTGATGAATTTTGAACGTCATTCGCAAGTTGCCAGTTTAATTACTGAATTAAATCACGCTTTTCCACTAGCCCGTGAAATTCGCAATACCCGTGAGCATGCGCTGGCTTTGGAGCAAGTTGAAGACTTGCTAGAAGATTACGAAACAAATTACATTTTAATAGAAGCGCTGTCCGCTTCGATTGAGCGTTACGAGTCATCTGCTGATGAATTCAGTGCGTTTAACCAACGTCAAACCAACATCGAACCAGCCGTTGCCACGTTACGTTTCTTAATGGAGCAGCACAATCTGAACACCACAGATTTTGAGAACGAAATTGGCAAGAAAAGCCTAGTATCACAAATTTTAAACGGTCATAAACAGCTAACGCGCCGCCACATTGAAAACCTAGCGGCACGCTTTGCTATTTCTCCAGCTTTGTTTTTTTAGCGCGCGAGCTTTTTCAATAGCAGGGCGACGGCGTGCATGGCGAAGGTGGTGGTGACAGGCATGGCGGCGCCGAAACCGGTGGCGCAATTCATGCGCATGCTGCCAGCGCCGGGTTTAGCGTGTGACCATTCGCCGTCAGCGGTTGGGTAGCGCAGCTGTTCGGTTGAATACACCGCTGTGACGCCAAACGAACGCTTCGGGTTTTTCGAGAAATTATAATCGCGCCGTAGCATAGACCGCACTTTGGCGAGCAACGGGTCTTGGGTCGCTTTGGCTAAATCGGCTGAACCCACTTGGCTTGGATCGATTTGCCCACCGGCACCGCCGCAGGTAACTAGCGGCAGCTTACGCCGTTTGCACCAGGCAATTAAGGCCGCTTTCACGCTCACGCTATCAATGGCGTCTAACACGGCTGTGACTGGCGCACCGCTGTCGCCCGATCCTAAATATTCATTAAGGTTCTCAGCCGACAAAAAGTCATCAATAACGCGCACTTGGCAGTTCGGGTTGATGTCGCGCACACGGGCTGCTAACACTTCAGTTTTCAGCTGCCCTACCGTGCTACTTAACGCCGGTAGCTGGCGATTCATGTTGGTAATACACACGTCGTCAAGGTCAATTAGCGTTAACGCACCAATGCCTGAACGCGCGAGCGCTTCAACCGCCCATGAACCAACGCCACCTAGGCCAATAACGGCCACATGATGTTGGGAAAATTGGTTTGCCGCGGCGTGGCCATATACACGCTCGACACCGGAAAAGCGCTGATTATTGTTTTCTGTCGTCATGGTGTGAATTTTACCACGCTCTTTAACGCTTGTGATCAGCTAACTGCCGGTAATTAAAAAATCGAGCGCATTGAGCAGAACATATCGTTGGTCTTTCAATGAAACCACTGGCACTTGATTGGCTGGCAATGGAATACTAGCAAGCTGATGCGTCATCACCACGAACTCTTCGTTACTGTCATGCGCCCTTATCCCACGCACGACGGGACACAATGCTTGTATCGGCGCGCGATTAAAATTTTGCTTAAGAACAAGAGGCGCTACAACGCGCGTATTCAAGTCGTGCAATAGATCATTTTGCAAGTCGATAAAGAATGGATAGGCTTCTCGAGTATCGGCATCCAAATTCTCATACACATCAAACTGTGCCATTAGAACACCCGATGCTTAGCGGCAAACAAACCATGTTCGGTAACATAGCTATTCGCTTCTTGAATAGCCTGCTTATTTTCCTGCTGCCAACGTTGCTGTTTTTGCTTACGTACTTCTTCGACTAGCGCCGCCTCAAATGTTGCCGACAAATTAATCTTCAACGCTTTAGCTTCTTGCAACAAGGGTTCGCTAACACTCAAGTTGGTCGCTTTTTTAGGTGCTTGATAGTTCATTGCTATGCCCCTCTAATTCATGACAGTAGGTGTGGTGGTCGGCTTGAACTTTGAGTCAATGACATTGATTGCCAGCAGCCCCTTACGTGCATAAATAATGCGCATTAACTATGCGCATAAAACTTATACATAAATGTAGTCGTGATTCAGAGTTTGCGCAACGAATTTTTGATGCCGATGACTGCAAAAAGCCGGCACCAACTACTGTTTCGAGATACTCACACTGAGCTCTATAAGTCGAGCCTCTGATGACGCGCTATCAACTTAGCAAGTGCCTGGGGCACATCGTGCTCTTTGGCAAGAACCGGCCAGCGGCTGACGGCTTCAATGGTTTCATCGATCATGGCATCGAGTTTGCGCCGACTAAACAGTGGGCTGACTTTTTCTAAACTGTAAATGTCGTCGCGGGTAAAGTTTTCACGCTTGCCGTTTAGTTGCATCCAATGCTGATTCACCCACTTGCTGTCGGGTTTGTAGCTATAGGCAACATCATAGGCCGGAGCGAGCTGCCAGCGGTTATCGCGATATTGAAAGGCAAAGTTCTTGGCGTGGTCGTCGTGATTGCGCGCCACCAGATTAAATATCATGCGGCGCATCAGTTGTTCTGCTTCAGGGGCGGTTAACCGCAGCTTTCGAGCCACCGCAAAGAGTTCGCTGTACGAGAAACTACCCGGTTGTTTGTAGTCTACGTGGGCAATACCGTTGAGCGTTTGCGTATGTATTTTGCTGTTTCCAACGCGGTCAAAACGTTGCGTAAGAAAATGCCGCCGGTTGCCTTCGGGCAATAAATGACACGGCATCATGTCAATGCCGCAGGCGCTTGCCATTAAATAGTACACATACTCCATGGCGCCGTAACCCTGCGGATCACCGAAGGTTTCATGGCCGCTGCTGCTTTCTGTTACCCCGTCAAACTTCATCAAATAATGGGTAAAGCCTTCTGGGGCGTCGGTTTGGCCTGAACGAACTTGCGAAAAGTCATGGTTAAAAGCCAGCACCGCTTTTGGTCGGGCGCCGCCCGCACTGGTACCCACCGACAACAACGCTAACATGGCTTCACGGTCGATATCGCCGTTACCTGGCAGATTTTGCTGAAACTGCGCGCGGTGATCAAGCACCTCTTGGGCCATTTCAGTCAGCTGCGTAATGTCTACTTGCTGCAGCGCTTCAAAACCACGCACCTTGGTGGCGGGCCGATATTCAAGGGCGCCCATGCCGCGCCGACCCGTGTATTGCAGGCGTTGCAGCGGGGTAATGTCGCTTGGCTGTAAACCGCGATTTGCCACCCAGGCATTGAGCACGGCATTGCCGAAGTCATCCGGCAGTGAGTCAGCCACTAGGCCAGGAAGACCATGAAAGATGGCATTATTAAGCTGCGGAAAGCTGAAGATTTGCTTGGTATTGGCAGCTGGCAGCGGCATGGTTAATGGCGCTAATTCAAGTCCGCTGCGAATAAATTCTGGCGTGTACTCAAAGGCACCAAAGCCTTGGTCACTGTCAAAGCTTAATGCACCAACTTCGTGCTCGTGATACCAAACACTGACAACTTCCATCACCATGATGGCTCACCTTCGTCAGTTGTATCGCTTGGTTGGTTGCTGCCTGCACGGCTACCGCTTGCCCGCTCGCGCTTTTTGCCTTGCAACTTTTGCAGCTGAATTGGCGATATTTGTGGTTTCGGAATGAAGTTATTCAGCTGCTCGGCGAGCCCTAATGCCAACACTAGCGCGGCGAAATTTTCCAGCTGCGCTTGGCCTTTCTCAGCGCTAAGCACAATTTTGCGGCTGACGCCGGCACGCTTGGCCAGCTCAGCTTGGGTAATATTTGCATTCAGCCTTGCTTGCTTGAGGCGTTGACCGAGTTCTTCGGCAAGCGCGGCTGGTGATAAGTGGCTTAGTTGCATCTTTCGTCCGCTTCGCTGTTCGTGGTTCGTGCGCTTCGCTGTTCGTGGTTCGTGCGCTTCGCTGTTCGTGGTTCGTGCGCTTCGCTGTTCGTGGTTCGTGCGCTTCGCTGTTCGTGGTTCGTAGCCCGGCGTTATACGCCGGGTAGCGCGTAGCGCTGTTATTGTCGAACATTCGCCAGCACCTACAGACCTCAAAAGCATTAAAGTTCCATATATTTAACTTTAAGTAACTTAAGCATATTAAAGTTCCTAATTTTGTACTTTATATGAGTTTAGCTGTAAATTATTAAATCGCAAGAAAATGTACAAGGTTACCGAAATAGACCTTTATGAATAATAAATGGCTATTGGGTTACGCAAAAGGAACATTATAATAAGTAGAGTAATGGCTGGGTACTAACCATTAACGGCGCTACGCGCCACCCGGCGTATAACGCCGGGCTACACGCTGAAAGGGTATTGAATGGCTGGGTGGTGTTGGTAGTTGTGAACGGCGAAGTCGTCCATGGTCACCCAGGTTTCTAAATCTTCGAGTGATTTGATGTCGGGGTTGATTTCAAGCTGCGGCGCGGGAAAAGGCTCGCGTTTTAGCTGCACGTCGCGCATTAGTTCAAGTTGGTCTTCGTAAATGTGAGCGTTCACAATTTTGTGGTAGGCCACGCCGGCTTTGTGGCCAGTAATTTGCGCCATCAGTGCCAAAAATGTGAATACTTGCACTTGGTTGAAGTTTAAACCCAGCGGCACGTCGCATGAACGTTGGTAGCTGGTTAAGTACAAGGTGTCGCCAAGCAGCGAGAAATTATGAGTGTGCATGCAAGGGCGCAAGCAGCCCATGTGAAACTCGCCGGGGTTATAAAAGCTGATAATTTCGCCGCGATCATCCAAGCCGCGCGACAGGTTATCCACCACTTTGCGTAGTTGGTCAATCACACCGCCGTCTGGCTTCGCCCAAGCGCGGCCTTGTACACCGTACACGCGGCCCATGTCGTCTTCGCCCTTACGGTGCGGGTTAGCTAGCCAGGCTTCGTTTAGGTTGGCATTGGCGTCCCATGTTGGGGTGCCTAGCGCACGAAAATCGGCGGCATTCGAGTAGCCGCGAATATACCCCAGCAGCTCGGCAATGGCGGCTTTCCAGTAACTTTTGCGGGTGGTGATCAGCGGGAATTCGTTGCGATCAACACGGTATTCTAGGTCTGCGTTAATGACCGTGAGGCAGCGTTTGCCAGTGCGTTCGTTTGCTACCCATACGCCTTCATCGACAATACGTTGGCATAAGTCTAAGTACTGTTTCACGCTTTGCTCCCACGTTTATACGCAAATACCATTAACAATACGCCACCTACAATCATGGGCGCCGATAACCATTGGCCCATTGACCAGCCCAATAGCAACAAGCCCAAATGCTCGTCAGGTTGACGCGCATATTCCACCACAAATCGGGCAAGGCCATACCCAATTAAGAATAACCCACCAATGGCGCCGGTTGGCCGTGGCTTGCGGCTGTAAAATGCCAAAATAACAAACAATGCCAAGCCTTCAAGGCCGGCTTGATACAACTGTGACGGGTGCCGAGGCTCTGGCCCTGCAGCAGGGAAAATCATGGCCCAAGGCACGTCGGTAACACGGCCCCACAGTTCGCCATTAATAAAATTACCAATGCGTCCAGCGCCCAAGCCCACCGGCACCAGTGGCGCGACAAAGTCGCCAATGGCCAAAAACGATTGCTTTGATTTCACAGAGAAAATCCAAAGTACTGTAAGAACGCCTAACAAGCCACCATGAAAGGACATGCCGCCGCTAGTTATATCAAACAAATACAATGGGTTGTCTATAAATCGCTCGAATTGATAGAACAGCACATAACCCACGCGGCCGCCTAAAATAACGCCCATAAACGCCCAGAACAGCAAGTCGCTAAAGCTTTTTTCTGTCCAACCTTGCGCGGCATAGTGTGGCATGCGGCATTGGCGATTGCCCCACCACCACGCGAATAAAAAGCCAACGAGGTACATTAAGCCGTACCAGCGCAAGTCAAACGGGCCAATACTGACAATAATGGGGTCGATATTGGGGTGCACCAAATAGTCTGACTGCATGAATTATCCTATGACGAGTTTTATTGAAATAATGACTAAAAATATCGCGAAACCGCGCTGCAAATGTTTCACCGGCAAGCGCTGGGTTAAGCTGGCACCAATGGGTGCGCATAGCATAGAGGCGATAGAAATAGCTAACCACGCTTGCACATGTACATAACCAAATAGGCCGTCGGCGCCCTCAAGTTGCTGGCCCAACATCACAAACGCGATTACCGCGCTTAAGCCAATGCTTAAACTACCCACCGAGGATACCGCAATTGCTTGACGAATAGGAACCCTTAAACGCTGCAAGAGCGGCACGGTTAATGAACCGCCGCCAATACCCACCAACGCCGATAAGGTACCCATGGCCGTGCTGATTAGCGCCATTAAGCGTTTGGATACGTCGGTTAGTGGTTCGCCGCTGCGTTGTGGTATGAGCATACGAATGGAGAGTGCCATCAGCACCACGGCAAATATGCGTTGCAACCAGTCGGGGTCAAGCATGGTGGCTAACCATGCGCCACACACAGCCCCAACCATGAGGCCAGGAATAAGACGGCGTACCCAAAAAAAGCTAACTTGCCCGTGTTTAAGGTGAGAGCGCGCCGAGCTTAAGGTGGTCATGACTATGGTGGCAAGCGAGGTGGCCACCGCCATTTGTACGACTAAATCGGGCGCCACACCAAGCAAAGGCAGTAAATAAATTAACAAAGGAACAATGACAAGGCCGCCGCCGATACCTAGCATGCCTGCGAGCAACCCCGCAACCACACCACCGGCAAGACACCATAACCAGCCTGCTAACAGCACATGTTCTCCTTAGCCTCCAGCCCTGACGAAACCACCAAGCCCAGCATTTTCGAGCGCCATAACCACGTGTTTTTTCACTTCTTGAGGGGTGCGCGACGCCAGCGCTTTCTGCAGCACGTCGTTTAAGTCGGCGGCTTGAATATGGCGAATAATCCAGCGAATACGATCAATATTGTAGCTGTTCATACTTAAGTTGCGATAGCCCATCGCCAGCAACAATAACGCACCGCCTGGCTCGCCAGCTAATTCACCACAAACCGACACCGGTTTATTTAGCTCATCACAGCGATCAATAATTTGCTTCAAAGCATGCAAGACCGCCGGATGAAACGCGTCGTACAAGCTAGCCACTCGTGAGTTGTTGCGATCGACCGCGAGCATGTACTGGGTTAAGTCATTGGTACCCACCGAGAAGAAATCGACTTTGTCGGCCACGCAATGCAGCTGATAAATCATGGCTGGCACTTCAATCATGACGCCAATTTGTGGCTCATATAGTTGCTCATCAACGCTGCATGCCAGTTCTTCGGCCACTTCATGGTAAGCCTGATGAATCATCCGTACCGCTTCGTCAACTTCTTCGGCGCTGGTGATCATGGGCAGCAAAATACGTAAGTTATTGCGCCCTACCGAAGCTCGCAACAGTGCCCGAATTTGCACTAAAAATATTTCGGGGTGATCAAGCGTTAAGCGAATACCGCGCCAGCCCAAAAATGGATTTTCTTCATTCATGGGCAAATACGGCAGCGGCTTGTCACCGCCAACATCTAGGGTGCGCATGACCACGGGCGCGCCGCGGAATTGCTCAAGCACTTGCGCGTACAGCTCTTCTTGCTCGTCTTCAGTGGGCAAGCGCTCGCGCATCATAAACGGAATTTCGGTGCGGTACAGGCCGACGCCTTGTACGTTCAGGTCATTGAGCCAATCGCGCTCGGTATTGAGGCCGACATTTAAGTGCAGCTGTACCCGCACGCCGTCGAGGGTCTCCGCCGGTAAGCTGCGGGCTTGCATCACTTTTTGCCGCAGCGCCAGCTCTTCATCAGCCAACTGCCGGTATTCATTTTCAACCTGCAACGGCGGATTCACAAACACATCGCCGTTGTAGCCGTCAACAATCAGGGTTTCGCCGTTAACGTCGTTTAGCGCAATACTGTCAACGCCAAGCACTGCCGGAATGCCCATACTGCGCGCCATAATAGCGGCATGCGAGTTACCCGAGCCGCGTAACGACACCATACCGATAATATCGGCTTGCGGCAGTTCCGCTAACATGGTCGCGGTGACTTCGTCAGCCACTAAGATGCATTGCGACGGCGGCGTTAAGTTGCGCGCTTCGCGATTTTGCAAATGCGCCAAAATACGATTGCCCAAGTCACGCACATCACTGGCACGTTCGCGTATGTATTCGTCATCAAGGTTTTCAAACTGATCGACAAGCTGCTCGACCACCATTTTCAGGGCGGTTTGTGCACGCCACCCTTCTTGAATAGTTTGCTCAACTTGCTGGCCCAAACTCGCCGAGTCCATCATGGCGTGATAAACGTCGAAAATGGCCAAAGTTTCTTCGGCCACATGGCCTTTCATGCTGTCGCTTATGTCGAGCAATTCTTGCCGCGTACGCGCGACTGCAGCGCGAAAGGCACGAATTTCGTGTTCGTGCATGTCGCTACGTTTAGGCGTCACTTCGCTGAGCCGAGCCGGCGGTTTCACCACGAAGGCTTCGCCAATAGCCACGCCTGGTGCCGCTGGTAAGCCTTTAATGGTTTGCAACCATGGTGATTGCTTGGCGGTACGTAGCAGGCCTTTGGCTTCAGCATGAGCAATAACCACCGCTAACTGAGCCGCTAAGGTCACCACGAAAGCTTCTTCGTCGCGAGTAAAGGCACGCGCATGCTCTTGTTGCACAGCGAGCACGCCTAGTACCCGTCGGCGATGAATCACCGGCGCGGCAAGCATAGCCTTATAGCGGTCTTCAATAACGTGTTCGAGTTTTAAAAACGCGGGATGTTCAGAGGCATTTGGAATGTTCAGCGGCTCTTCACGCGAGGCCGCCAAGCTAATGACGCCCTCCCCAAATGGCACATGAATCGGCTCATCGGAGCGAATTTCTAGGCCGTCAGTAGCAGCCAAAGCAAACATATGTTGCTCATGGTCGGCTAAATAAACGGTACAGGAGTCAGTATGCAAAGCTTCTTTTACTTGACGCACCATGGTTTGTAGCGCCAGCTCAAAATCTGGCGCCTGATTCACCGCTTCCACAATGCGTTGCAGTACTCGAAGCATACGTTGTTTAACCTAAGAGCTACCGACTCAAGAACGGCGGCGCCGGGCTGGACGGTGACGTTTATGTGGCTGCAGATTTAACACCACCGCGCTGAACTCTTTCAGCACACGACGATAAACCTCACGTTTAAACGACACAACTTGTCGCACAGGGTACCAAAAGCTCACCCAACGCCAATCATCAAACTCAGGGTGCGACGACTGTGTGACGTTCACATCCTGTTCATTACATTTTAACCGCAGTAAAAACCATTTCTGTTTTTGACCAATACAGGTCGGCCGCTGTTCGCGTCGTACCAAGCGCTTTGGCAACCGATAACGGAGCCATTGCCGACTGGTATACACTAATTCAACTTGTTCGGGCTTTAATCCGACCTCTTCCCAGAGCTCGCGATACATAGCCTGTTCTGGCGTTTCGCCATCATCTATTCCGCCTTGCGGAAACTGCCAACTATGCTGCCCGAATCGACGCGCCCAAAATACCTGTCCCTGCTCGTTACAGATAATGATTCCTACGTTAGCGCGGAATCCTTCTGCGTCTATCACGCGAGCGCCCTCATAAATTCGACATATGCTTTGGATTTTTCCATAATCGCGTCATGAATGAAAGGATTAATCCGTTTCGATGAGGTAAATGTGCAGCTTAAACAGCTCTTTGATAAGGCCAGCGCACTCGCTGGCTATAGCTTTGCCGAATTAGCCGCCGAACAAGGCATGGTGGTGCCTAATGATTTGCGCCGCAACAAAGGTTGGGTCGGCCAGTTGCTTGAAAGCGCTTTGGGCGCCAGCGCTGGCTCACAAGCGTTGCAAGATTTTCCCGAACTTGGCGTGGAGTTAAAGACCATTCCGTTAGACGCCAACGGTAAGCCGCTAGAAACCACCTTTGTTTGCACCACCCCGCTTGTCAACGTGCACGAGCTCACCTGGGAAAGCAGCAACGTGCGCAATAAACTACAATGTGTGTTGTGGATTCCCATCGACGGTCGCCGTGAGGTACCGCTGGCCGAGCGCACCATTGGCACTGCTTTTTTATGGCAGCCAAGCGCGGCGCAAGAGGCTCAATTGAAAGCCGACTGGCAAGAGCACATGGACAAAATTGCCCTAGGCGAAGTGGAATCCATTACCGCTCGCCAAGGTGAAGTATTGCAGCTGCGCCCCAAGGCCGCCAATAGCCGCGTGTTAACCGACGCCATTGGCGCCAACGGCGAAGCCATTCAAACCTTGCCGCGTGGCTTTTATTTAAAAACACAGTTTACCGGCCAAATTATTCGCGATACCTTCAATTTATAAATTTAGGCGAGCGACAGGAGATATATGGCCCCCAACACGCCAGCTCATGAACAACGCCGCGTTACCGTGACCCCTCTGGTTCGTGCCCACGGGGTTGGTTTTAGTGCGCTGGGGTTGGTGATTTTTGGCGTCGCTATATTCTTGTGGCTTATTAATGCGCCGCTGCCGACCGCCGCCTACGGATTGCTCTATATTGCTAGCGCCGTACTGATATTTTTAGGCAGCGCCAAAGTATTCGAGCCCCCTGTTAGCCTTGAAATAACCCCCGAAGCCATTCGCTACTGCCATCGCCGTGGCCACTGGCAGATAACCTGGGAAAATATTGTGCGCTATGACGTACCGCGCGTACACCGCGGCCTTGAGCTAGACGAAGTACCTTACATTGGCTTCGCCTTGCGCGACATCGAGCCTCTACTGGCCGAGATCGCACCGCGCTTAGCCGTGTATTTGCTCAGCGAACAGCGCCATCTTCTTGTCGTCGCCTTGCGTCACGAGCGCCCCGACATTCAAGATTATTCGCCCTATTTTGAAGTTCCCGACCGCTTTGTGGCAGCATCTGGAAAAATTTATAAGGGTGTGCAAGCAATGTTCGCAACACGATGTACACACTTTCGTGAATTATTAGGTTATGATCTGTTTGTTCCGGTCAGTGCGTTAGATCGTCCACCCGACGACTTCCTCCGCTGGCTCAAGGCATTACAAAATACAAGAACGTGATTCGTCCGCTTCGCTGTTCGTGCGCGCTGCTGTTCGTTCGCTGCGCTGTTCGAAGAAAGTCACGAACAATGAGGCGAAGCCGAATGGACGAACAGTGAACGAAGTGAACGCACGAATAACGAATAACGGATTTTAAGGGGTTTTCATGCAGACATTAGGTTGGCGCGAATGGGGCTCACTTCCTGAGCTAGGCATCGACGCCCTAAAAATGAAAGTTGACACGGGGGCGCGTACCTCTTGTTTGCACGCATTTAAATTAGAGCCGTTTGAGAAAAACGGCGAAGCTTGGTTGCGTATTTGGTTGCACCCCGAGCAGCATAGCGATCGGGAATTAATGATTGAGTCGAAAATTTATGATCAGCGCGAAGTCACTGACTCGGGTGGCCACACAGAACTGCGTTATGTCATTCGCTCAACGTTGCGCTTAGGCGAGTTTAATCATCCCATTGAGCTGACGCTAACCAATCGTGACACCATGAAATTTCGAATGTTATTGGGTCGACAGGCCATGCGTGGCCATTTTTTAGTTGACCCCGACAAGTCTTATTTACTCGGTCAGCCTGGAGCCACCGCATGAGAATAGCCATTTTATCGCGTAACCCGCTTCTTTATTCCACCCGCCGCTTAGTTGAAGCTGGCGAAGCGCGCGGCCACACGGTCGATGTGCTTGACCCATTGCGTTGTTATATGAACATTAACGCGCGTGAGTCATCCATTCACATGAAAGGTAAAGACTTACCGCAATACGACGCGATCATTCCGCGTATTGGTGCGTCGATTACGTTTTTCGGCACGGCTGTTTTGCGTCAATTTGAAATGATTGGCACTTACCCGTTGAACGAGTCTGTCGCTATTTCTCGTAGCCGCGACAAATTGCGCTCGCTGCAATTGCTTAGCCGCAAAGGTATTGGCCTGCCAACCACTGGTTTTGCGAGCCAGCCACAAGATATTCCCGACTTGATTGACATGGTTGGCGGCGCGCCGTTGGTCATTAAGCTGCTTGAAGGTACCCAAGGTATTGGTGTGGTACTTGCTGAAACCCGCCAAGCTGCTGAAAGTGTTATTGAAGCATTTATGGGCCTTGAGTCGCACATTATGGTGCAGGAATACATCAAAGAAGCCGGCGGTGCCGATATTCGCTGTTTTGTTATTGGCGACAAAGTCATTGCCGCCATGAAACGCCAAGCCAAGCCGGGTGAGTTTCGTTCCAACTTGCACCGTGGTGGCTCGGCCAGCTTGGTCAAGCTAACCCCTGCTGAGCGCGCAACCGCCGTGAAAGCGGCCAAAACGATGGGGCTGAATGTTGCAGGCGTCGATATTCTGCGCTCAAACCATGGCCCGTTAGTGATGGAAGTAAACTCTTCGCCAGGCCTTGAAGGTATTGAGGGCGCAACGAACAAAGACGTCGCTGATCAAATTATTGCGTTCATTGAAAAAAACGCCAAAGCCAATAAAACCCGCACCAAGGGCAAGGGCTAAAACCTAAACACGTTATTCGTGCTTCGTGCGCTTCGCTGTTGGTGCGCGCTTCGCGCTGTTCGGGGAAATCACGAACAGTGAGGCGCAGCCGAACGGACCAACAGCGAAGCGCACGAATAACCAACAGCGAAGCGGACGGAATTTATGAAGCACAAATCTTTTCAACTGGCTAATCAGCGTATTGCACCGGGGTCACGGCATAGCGTGAAAATTCCGGCGGCGCGGCTGTACAACGACACGCCGATGGATTTACATGCCGAGGTTTTTCATGGCGTGAAGGCCGGCCCAACCCTGCTGGTGTGTGCCGCTATACATGGCGATGAACTAAACGGTATTGAAGTATGCCGCCGCTTAATGGGCGAGTTAGACCCCTTACAATTATCGGGTACGGTGATTATTGTGCCGGTAGTTAACGTATTTGGGTTTATTCAGCAGTCGCGTTATTTGCCCGACCGCCGTGATTTAAATCGTTGTTTTCCCGGTTCTGAGCGCGGTGCTTTAGGTAGCCGATTGGCGTATTTGTTCAATGAAAGCTTGGTGCAAAACGCGACACACATTATTGACTTGCACACCGGCGCTATTCATCGCAGTAATTTGCCGCAAATTCGCGTCGACACCGACAACAAAGACGCGCTGGCCATGGCCGAAGCCTTTGGTACGCCGGTTATTCTGCACAGCAAAGAACGCGACGGTTCATTGCGCTCGTTAGCGACCGAGCTTGGCATTCCGCTTATTTTATATGAAGCCGGCGAAGCGTTACGGTTTGATTATGCGGCCATTAAGGCGGGTGTCATTGGTGTGCAAAACGTGATGAAGCGCTTGAAAATGCTGAAAGGCCGCCAACGCCGCAAAAAAGTGCAACCGGTAGTGGCACATCGCAGCGCTTGGATTCGTAATGAGTATGACGGCCTAGTGGTGCCTAAAGTTGAATTGGGGCAAACCATTAATAAAGGCCAAGTGGTTGCCCAAACCGTGAACCCGCATGGCGATGAGTTGCATGCGATTAAGAGCCCATATCATGGTATTGTGATCGGCATCAGTAATATTCCGGTAGCAAATGAAGGCGAAGCCTTGTTTAACGTGGCACAATTTGATGGCGAGCGAATAGAACACGCCAGCGAAAATGTTGATGTCTTTGTTGAGGCTTACGATCAGAAACCCATATGAAACATTTAAGTGCTCCATCACAGTTAGTGCTGCGCCATCAGCAGCGCTTCGATAATACGCCATTACTTTTGGTTAACGCGCCTGATGCCGAAGTGGCTGATGCCCTGAATGTGGTGCAATGTTGGCACTTGCATGCCGGGTATGCCAAGCAATGGCGTGCACATGCGCCACAAGTTATGCACCACTTTGGTGCAGACGCACCGGTTTATGATGCCGCCCAAGCGCCGCGCGCCGCATTAGTTTGGCTACCCAAAGAAAAACAACTCACCTGGTACTTGCTAGACGCGCTGCGCTCTGTGCTTGCTGTGGGCGCGGAAATTTGGTTGGTTGGTGAAAATCGTGGTGGCATAAAAAGTATTCACAAGCAGTTTCCGGCAAGCGTGACGCCCGCACAAAAAATGGCGGTGGGTAATCATAGCTTGCTGTTACGTACCGAAATTTTAGCAACGCTCGATGCATTCAATGTTCATGAGCGTTTTGAATACGTTGACTTGCCACAACCTGGGCAGCCAACGCCATTAAAATTAGCCAGTTTACCTGGGGTGTTTGCATTTCCTGGTATTGACGCCGGTAGCGCGATGTTGCTTGAGCATTTACCCGCATGGCAACAAGGGCAGGTATTAGATTTTGCCTGCGGCCACGGGGTGCTAGGTGCTTGGTTGCAACGCCAAGCACAGCAGCTGCAGGTTACTTATCTTGATGTGAGTGCTTTGGCACTCGCGGCTACCGCGCAAACCCTGAAACAAAATGGCCTAACCGGCGAGTGTATTGCCAGTAATGGCTTGACGGCTAACCTGCCGCAGTTTGATTATGTGGTTAGCCACCCACCGTTTCATACTGGGCTTGCAACCGACTACGAAATTGGTAAGCAGTTTTTACAGCAAATACGCCAGCATTTGCGCCCAAATGGCGAATTATGGCTCGTGGCCAATCGGTTTTTACCTTGGCCAGAGCTCATTGAACAAGCTTTTGGCCATTGCGAACGTGTTGCCCAAGATAATAAATTTGCGGTGTATGTTGCCGGGCGTCAGGCCCGCAAGCGCTAACCCAAGAAGGTTGATTTCGCAACGATGCAATTAAAACTAAGTTCTATTAAGCGCAGCCTAACTAGCATGGTCATTCTAATTACCACCGTGCTGGTTACCTTGGCCTGCGCGGTGCTTAGTTTTAGTTTTGTGGCTGACACGCAGTCGCGACTGCTGCGGCAAACCAGCGAAGTTAGCCAAATTATCGCGGAAAACTCAACGTCGTTTATGGTGTATAACCAGCCCGATGTTGCTGAGCGCTGGCTAAAAAGTTTGCGTCATACTCCTCAAGTGTTGCACGTGCACTTGTACCGCGTTGATAACGCCACCAACGGGTTAAAGTTCTTTGCCAGTTACTATGCCGACAGAGAGTCGCCTATTCCGGTGCGCTTTGAACGTGTCAAAAATATTGACCAAGCGCGTTTTACCGACGGCTATGTTGAGTCGGCTGTGCCTATTTATGTGCAAAACGTACTGCAAGGCTATGCGTATGTGCGCACCTCGCGGCAACAGTATGATGAAGCCAAGCTCTACGTGCTCGCCATTAGCGGTATTATTAGTACCGCGGGCTTGATTTTTAGCTGGCTACTGTCGCTGTGGTTGCGTCGCGCCATTACGCAGCCGCTTGATAGTATGGTTGAAAGTATTCAAGACATTGCGCGCGACAAGCAATATAACCGGGCGCTGCAAGAGTTTGATTTGCAAGAACTTGACCGAGTGGCCAATGCGTTCAACTCATTGTTAAGCCGCATACAACAACATATTGATCGCCAAGAGCAAGCAGAAAAAGCCGCCAGTGAACTCAACACCGAACTTGAAGCGCAAGTACGCCAACGCACCCAAAAGCTGTACGAGTCCAACCAAGAATTGCATCAGGCCCTAGAAACTGCGCACCGTTACCAGAGTGAGTTGGTGCAAGCTGAGAAAATGTCATCGTTGGCGAAACTTGTATCTGGAGTTGCGCACGAGGTGAACACCCCGGTTGGTTTGGCGGTGACTTCAACGTCCATACTGCAAGACACCCTGCAAACGCTGAAGCAAAAATTCGCCGAAAAGAAGCTTACGGCACAAGAGTTTCAGCGGCACATGGCGTCATTTGATCAAAACTTGGCGCTCATCAGTCGCAATATTACCCGCACCGCCGACTTAATTAGTAACTTTAGTAAATTATCCATGGACCAATTTAGCGATGAAGACCGTTCCATTCATTTAGCTAAGTTTTGGGACGACGTGTCGCAAAGTTTACGCAACCGCCACACAGAGCTCGCCAATGTGCAGCTGACCGCTGATGTGGCTGAGTACTTGATCATTACTACCCTGCCTGGCCCACTCAACCAGGTTATTAGCCAACTGGTACAAAACGCGCTGCAACATGCGTTTGCCCATACCAGTAAGCCGCATATTCATTTTGACTTTGAATTACTTGGTGATGACCAAGACAATGACGACTCGCTTGAGCTACAAATGACCTACCAAGATAACGGCGAAGGCATTCCAGAAGAACTGATGAAGAGTGTGTTTGACCCATTCGTGACCAGTAAGCGCGGGCATGGCGCGGCGGGGCTTGGTTTGCATTTGGTGTATAACTTAGTTGCGCAAGTGCTGCATGGTCATATTGAGTTGCACAGCGCGACGGGTGAAGGCACCCGCTTTACGATCACCTTCCCTGTGCGTCGAGCTAAACATTTAAAAACATAAAGTAAAGAAATCTTGCACGATTATCGAGCTATATATAAAATCACATGCTACACTAAGTTTGATTACCAAATTTCAACACATGTTAACAGATTCTCGGAACTACTTATGAGCGCCAGATTATTAATCGTCGAAGACGAAGTCGTAACACGGAATACACTCACGCGATTGTTTCAGCAAGAAGGCTATGACGTGTTTGATGCCGCAGACGGCATGCAAATGCAGCGCATTATGGCTCGTCAGCAAATCGATTTAGTCATTATGGATGTGAACTTACCGGGTAAAAGCGGTATCGAGCTGGCTGAAAAATTACGCGAAAACGACAACATTGGCTTGGTGTTCCTAACCGGCCGCGATGCAGAAGAAGATCGCTTACTAGCCCTTGAGCTTGGCGCGGATGATTACTTAATCAAACCGTACAACCCGAAAGAGCTGATTATTCGTGTACGTAACTTATACCGTCGTATTGAAGCACTGAAAAGCCAGCAGAAAAACGTGGGCCACGACAGCGTAGTGTATGATTTTAATGGTTGGCGTTTAGAAAGCGATAGCCGTTGCCTGTTTTCGCCTGAAGGGAAAATGTTCCGGTTACCAAAAAGCGAATATCGCGCCATGGAGTTGTTTTTAACCAACCCAGGTAAAATTCTCGACCGCGAAACTTTGGTGAAGAAAATGCTAGACCGTGAGCTACGCCCGAATGACCGCACCGTCGATGTGGCCATCCGCCGTATTCGCCGTCACTTCGAAGCTGAGCCTTCGTCGCCAAACTTAATCACTACCATTCACGGTGAGGGTTATCGGTTTATTGGCGACGTCGCTATTAAACACCTCGAACAGCCGTCATTAAATACCCCGGGCATGTAGCCAATGGCGTAACTCATGTTGGTGCAGTGGTAACTCTAACGACCACTGCGCCATCAGTTCGTCGGCGTCTTGCCAGTGCCACTCTTCACGCTCTAAACGCTCCATTTGGCTAGCTAGCTGGCTTAACCCAACTGAACGACATGCTCCTTTAACTTTGTGCGCTTGGCGCCGAGTTTCAGCTTCGTCACGTTCTTGCACAAGTTCTTTTAGACGCTTTAAGTAACCGCCAATATTGTCAGCAAAAATGTCGTACATTTCATGCACGCCCTCTTTTCCTAACAAATCGTAATACTGCTCAAGTAACTTTTCATCTAACATGGTGGTTTCCTTATCCATCTTTTTCGATACCCTTAATCGAAAACTTTTCCTTTGGTTCTAAACCCAATCTGGCAAACTACCGTATTGAGGTTAAATCTTGTATACTATCGCCCCCTTTTACGGGACTAAGTATTTTTAAACGTTTGGAGCCGTACACGCATGCCAACAGCTACACCAACTTTGATGCCAGATATCGCCAATCAAACCCGCGCGCAAACCGAGGGTAAACTCGATTGGGTGGGCATGAGCAACATCGAAATGCCACTGGTTGTCTTAGCTGCCCAAGAGCCGGAGCGCCCTGTGGGTGCACATGTCGATGCGTTTGTGAACCTCACAGACCCGAAAGCGAAAGGCATTCACATGTCTCGCTTATACCTGCTGTTGGAAGATTTATCAAACAATGATGTGCTTAGCCACCAATCGTTGGGCAAATTATTGCATGACTTTATAGATAGTCACGATGGGCTTGCAGATCAAGCTTATGTGAAGTTTAGTTTTGACTATCATTTGCGTCGCAAGTCACTGATTAGCAAAAAACAGGGATGGAAAGCCTACCCTGTGACAGTTACCGGCCGTTATGACCATGGCCAGTTAACCTTAGAGCTTGGCGTCGAAGTACCTTATTCAAGTACCTGCCCTTGTTCAGCGGCATTAGCGCGTCAACTTATTCAAGACGCGTTTGCTAACCAGTTTGGTACCGACGCAGAGGTTGACGCTGAACTGGTACACCGTTGGTTAGGCACCACGCAAGGTATCGTAGCGACGCCACACAGCCAGCGCTCTGTAGCGCAGGTGAAAGTGATTATGGGCGACGATATTAGCGAACTGCCAATTATCGCGTTAATTGACGCCATTGAAGACGCCTTGAAAACGCCGGTGCAAGCAGCCGTTAAGCGTGAAGACGAGCAAGAATTCGCACGCTTAAACGGGCAGAACTTAATGTTCTGTGAAGACGCCGCGCGACGTTTACAACACGCATTGAATCAGCAGTCACATTTCTCTGATTTCTGGGTGCGAGTAAACCACTACGAGTCGTTGCACGCACATGACGCCGTGAGTATTACCACCAAAGGTGTGCCTGGCGGCTATAAAGCTTAAGCATTTTATCGACCATCGAATCCGGCTGCGGTATACTTTGCGGCCGGATTTTTTTGTTTTAAAAACCTAGTTTTAACTAGCTAACCAGAACCTTAATCGAGACAGGCATGGAACCTATTGATATCGTTGGCATCGGCAACGCACTCGTCGACCAGGAATTTGAAGTCACTGACGAATTTTTGCAGCAGCACCAAATTGAAAAAGGCATGATGGCGCTCATCGAAGACGCCGACCAAGAGCGCTTGATTCAGCTACTTGCCCAACGTGGTGAACTGAAAAAACAATCAGGCGGTGGCTCCGCAGCGAACTCTTTAGTTGGCTTCGCACAATTTGGCGGCAAGGCTTTTTATTGTTGCAAGGTTGCTGACGACCAAGCCGGCGAATTCTATTGCGAAGACCTCGAAAGTATTGGCATTACCACCAATACCGGTAGCAAAAAGCACGAAGGCAAAACCGGTCGCTGCTTAGTTATGGTTACCCCAGATGCCGAGCGCACCATGCGCACCTACCTGGGTATTACCGCCGATTTGTCGACCGATGAGCTTGATGAAGAAGCCATTGCCCGCGCCCAATACTTATACATTGAAGGCTACTTAGTCACGTCGCCTATTGCTCGGCAAGCCATTGCCCGGGCCAAAGAAGTTGCACGCGCTAACGGCACCAAAATCGCCATGACCTGCTCTGACCCTGCCATGGTGAAGTATTTCCGTGAAGGCATTGACGAAATTCTTGATGGCGGCGTAGACGTCATGTTCTGCAACGAAGAAGAAGCGCGGATCTTAACCGGCAGCGATGACGTACAAGAAGCCATGCAGCTGTTACAGAAGCATGCCGATTTGGTGGCTATTACATTAGGCAAAAACGGCGCTTTACTTGGCGATGGCGAGCGTTTAGTCACGGTGCCTGGCGTACCTGTGAAAGCCATTGACACCAACGGTGCAGGCGATATGTTTGCCGGCGCCATGATGTTTGGACTAACACGTAGTTATTCGTTGGCGGCCTGTGGTTTGCTTGCCAGCCATGCAGCGGCAGAAGTGGTGTCGAATTTTGGCCCACGTTTGAGTTTAGATCGTCAGCAGCAGTTGCTTATTCGCCTGCAGCACACCCCGGAATTTAATTAGAATCGTTGTTAGTTATTCGTACGTTCGCTGTGCTCACTGTTCGTCCGCGCTTCGCGCTCTTCGAATAGCGTAGCGGACGAACAGCGAAGCGAACGAATAACGAATAACGCTCTTAAGAGGTATTTATGCAAGATTATAAAGTCGCAGATATTAACTTGGCCGCTTGGGGCCGCAAAGAAATCTCCATTGCCGAATCAGAAATGCCGGCCTTGATGACTATTCGCCGCAAATATGCTGACAGCAAACCACTTGCCGGTGCGCGTATTATTGGTTGTATTCACATGACCATTCAAACCGCCGTGCTTATTGAAACGCTGGTTGAGCTTGGCGCTGAAGTACGCTGGTCATCGTGCAATATTTTCTCGACGCAAGACCACGCTGCAGCGGCTATGGCTGCAGCAGGTATTCCAGTATTTGCTTGGAAAGGCGAAACTGAAGAAGAATACGAGTGGTGTTTAGAGCAAACTTGCCATAAAGACGGTGAGTTGTGGGATGCCAACATGATTTTGGATGACGGCGGTGACTTGACCCTGCTCATTCATGACAAGTACCCACAAATGTTGGACAAAATTCACGGTATCACCGAAGAAACCACCACGGGTGTGCACCGTTTGTTAGAAATGCTCAAGCACGGTACCTTGCGCGTGCCAGCTATTAACGTGAACGACTCAGTAACGAAGTCGAAAAACGACAACAAATATGGTTGCCGTCACTCGCTGAATGACGCCATTAAACGCGCCACTGACCATTTGCTGGCCGGTAAAAAAGCCTTAGTGATTGGCTACGGCGACGTGGGTAAAGGCTCTGCAGCAAGCTTACGCCAAGAAGGCATGATTGTTAAAGTGACTGAAATTGACCCAATTTGCGCCATGCAAGCGTGCATGGATGGCTACGAAGTGGTGTCACCGTTTGTGAATGGCGTGAACACCAATTCAGCCGAGGGCATCAACCGTGACTTGTTGCAAAACATTGATTTAATTGTCACCACAACGGGTAACGTGAACGTGTGTGATCGCCACATGCTGGCTGCGTTAAAATCAACCGCGGTGGTGTGTAACATTGGTCACTTCGATAACGAAATTGACACCAAGTTTATGCGCGATAACTGGCGTTGGGACGAAGTGAAGCCACAAGTTCACAAAATTCACCGCAGCGACGACGACAATGACTACTTGTTGTTGTTATCAGAAGGCCGTTTGGTGAACTTAGGCAACGCAACAGGCCACCCAAGCCGTGTTATGGACGGTTCATTCGCGAACCAAGTTTTGGCGCAAATGCACTTGTTTGATGAGAAGTTCGCTGACTTGCCGGCTGCCGACAAAGCTGCGAAACTGCGCGTTGAAGTATTACCGAAGCAGCTTGATGAAGAAGTTGCGCGCTATATGGTGCAGGGTTTTGGTGGCGTGATGACGAAGCTGACACAGCAGCAAGCGGATTATATTCATGTTGCTGTTGAAGGTCCGTTCAAGTCTGACGACTATCGCTACTAAAAGCAAAGGCGTTATTCGTTGTTCGTGCGTTCGCTGCGCTCACTGTTTGTCCGTGCTTCGCACTGTTCGAATAGCGAAGCGCACGAATAGCGAAGCGTACGAACAGCGAAGCATACGAATAACGAACAACGAAGTTGCCCTTTATGATGATTACGTACAAACAACTGACCACAGCTGAGTATGACGAAGTTATCGAGCTTGGTAATCGCGTGCATGGCGATAACTATTTAACGCCGGAGTCGCTTGCCGATTATCATCAACGTGGCGTGGTGGGCGACATTAATTTGAATTGGCTGGCATATGCCGACGGTAAGTTGGCAGGTATTCGGCTGACGTTTGCTCCGGGAAATTGGGACATTGATGGCCACTGTAGCCCGTCGCAATGGCCGGTGCCGGCTGATCAAATTTGCTATTTTAAATGTGTGGCGGTGGCCCCGAACGTGCGTGGCGGCGGTATTGGCCGTGGGTTATTAGAGCGTTCGATGAACGAAGCCAAAAAGCTAGGTTGCACTGCTGGGCTTGCTCATATTTGGATGCAAAGCCCGAAGAATGCGGCATTTGAATATTTCACCCGCTGCGGTGGTGAGCTTATTCAGGAGCATAACAAGCGTTGGTACGACTTATCTGTCAACGAGGGCTACCATTGCCCGGTGTGTGACGGGGTTTGTTATTGCACTGCCGGCGAAATGATTTTGCCATTTGATAGGTAATATTTAGGGTATGTACGATCCGCTTGAAAGCAAATATATTCCCTCACAACAACCTCACGCGGCCAGCTATTGGCACCAGCATACCCAAGCAGATTTCCCCTCAACCACAGAGCAATTACCTGATACCGCCGATATTGTCGTTATTGGTGGTGGCTATTCGGGCCTCAACGCTGCGTTAGAATTAGCTGAAAACTATCAGCAGCGGGTGGTTCTGGTTGAAGCGAACCGTCTTGGTTGGGGCTGCTCTACCCGTAACGCAGGTTTTGCGATGCCCGGTACTGGGCGGCTTGGTTATGCCGCCTGGAAAAAACGCTGTGGTGAAGCTGTTGCACAAGGAATTCAAGCCGAGTATCAACTTGCTTTTGCGCGGCTAGAGCGCCACTTAGAGGCCTGCCCGCAGCAGTTGCAAGTGCAACGCGGCGGTTATGTAAAAATTGCCCACAATGAGCGCTCCATTGCTGAATTACAAAGTCAGTATCGGGCACTTTGCGACTACGAACCGAATACGCAGTGGCTTAGCCGCGAGCAAATTCGCACACGGGTTAATTCTCCGCAGGCGCATGCTGCCATTCACTTTCCGCAAAGTTTTGGGCTGAACCCGTTATTATTGCTCGCTAGTGTAGCTCGTCAGGCGGCAGCTGCCGGCGCAACTTTAGTTGAGAATGCCGCGGTGAGTACATGGCAAACTGAGCAAAATGGCATGCACCTTCTGCAAACCAGCAAAGGGACGATTCGTGCGCCCAAAATCATTCTGGCTACCAACGGCTATACACCGAACCATTTTCATCCCAGTATTCATGGTCGCTCGTTGCCGGTGTTGTCCAGCGTTATTGTAACGCGCCCTTTGAGTATTGAAGAGCGCGCTGCAATTCGGCTTAAGCCTCATGAGCTGGTGATGGATACGCGGGCGTTAAAATATTACTTTCGATTACTGCCTGACGGCCGTTTGCTATTTGGTGGGCGCGGCGCTATTCGCGGGCGTGACGCTGAACATCCGCGCTACGTGCGACATTTATTGCAGGCTATGGCGGCAACTTTTCCGACCCTAAAACGCTTAAGTCAACAGGCCCCTGATTATAGTTGGAGTGGTTGGGTGTCGGTTGCGTTAGATGATTACCCCCGCATTTATAGTCCTGCGGCGGGCGTTTTTACCACCATGGGGTATTGCGGTGCTGGGGTTACTTTTACGCAGCTTGCGGGCCAGCGGGTTGCCCAGTTGGCAATGGGCGAGACCATGCCCGCCCTGCCTTTTTATCAGTCACCGCTACCCAAATTCCCGCTACCACAGCTGCGCCGCCTAGGCCAGTGGCTGTACTACCAACTGCAAAAACGCTATTAGATATCGGATATCCGATATTGGATATTAGCGATTAGCTCTGATATTTCGAGCTCTTCTAATATCTAATATCTAATAGCTAATAGCTAATATCGCAGTTGCTGTTAAAGCCCAAATACGACTTTTTCGCTGGCCAGCATGCGGCCAATAAAACGGATCAGCAGCCAGCTAACCAACAAGGTCGCCAATGCACTAATACCCATGGGTAGCCACTGCAAGCTTTCGCCCTTAATAATGTCTAACAACGCTTGGTGTTGGCCCGTTAGCGGCAAGTAATAAAGCACAGGGTTCTTCAAGCGTGCGAATTCCACACCAAATACCGCCAGCATAGGCAGCATTAGTAAGAACGAAATATAGGTTTGCGCTTCTTTAAAGCTTTTGGCACGGAAGCTTACAAACAGCTGCAGCGAGGTTGCGAACAACGCTAGCGGCACCAGCATAAGCACAATTAACACCATCATGGTCCAGTCTAGCGACAAACTAATACCGATATTGTGCAGTGGTAAAAAGCGGAAAATGATCGGAATAAGAATCACGCTTAATACACCGCCAAAAATAGCAAAACTACTAGCAGCTAATGCTTTACCAAGTACCAGCTGATGGGCATTTAGTGGTTGTGACAACAGCAACTCTAACGAGTTACGCTCACGTTCACCGGCACTGATATCAATGGCCACATTCATACCTGAAAAGAACACTGATAGCAGGATAAAAATGAGCACGCTGCCCATTAAAATAGCCGCACGAGAGCCCTTGGTTGCGGTGTCATGCCTAACCATGTCAATTGGCCTAACGACACGCGGGTCTAACCCGCGCATTTGCAGGCGTATATAAGCAATTTGCTTAGCGTACGACTCAATGGCTCGTTCAATGCGCCGAATGTCGCCTCGTTGTTTAGTCGCACTGAAATCAGCGGTTAAGGTAACCTGAGCCGGCATGGCGATGGCTAAATCTTCTGCCCACTTTTCGCTAATTTCTAACGTGATCGGTTGTTGCCCTGCTGCCCATGCTTTTTCACGTTGAACAATGCCGTTGCTATTTAAATGTTCTATTAGCGCCGGCGCATGCTCAGCCCCTTTGATATCAATTTCAACGTCACTTGGGTCAGTTAACTGACTAATCATGACATAAAATGCCACGGCCATAAGCAGTGGGCCAAAAAATGCGTAAGACATTGCCGCCATAACCGAACGTTTGTCACGAATGGCGTCTTTTAATTCCTTACGCCAAACAATTTTTACCGGATTCGTCATGCTGCAATACCCTCATCGGTACCAATGATTTTCACGAAGGCTTCTTCTAGTGCACTTTCGCCTGTTAGCTCGCATAGCTCTTGAGTAGTGCCTTGGGCTGCTACTTTACCTTTGGCAACAACCACGACCTGATCACACAGCGCGGCAACTTCTTGCATGACATGGCTTGAGAACAAAATGCTCGTACCTTGCGCTCTAAGCTCACGCAACAATTCGCGCAGAATACGGGTACTCATGACATCAAGGCCACGGCTTGGCTCATCTAAAATAAGGTGCTTGGGTCGATGGACAATGGCCTGTGCTAACGCCACTTTCATGCGTTGCCCTTGCGAAAAGCCGGTAGCCCGACGGTCAGCAATCTCAAGCATATCAAGGCGCTGCAGCGCGGCTTCTGTTGCTTGGTCGCCAGCTTCGCCCTCTAAACCATGTAGCGCAGCAAAATAAGCCACCTGTTCGCGCGCCGTTAAACGCTCGTACAAGCCGAATTTGTCTGGGAAGATACCAATATTTCGGCGCGCCTCTAGCGGCTGCTGCCCAGCATCAATGCCATCAATAAATGCCTGCCCGCTATCTGGCTTCAACAAGCCGTAAATGGTGCGCAAACAGGTGGTTTTGCCGGCACCATTAGGCCCCAACAAACCGGTAATTTGCCCTTCAGGAGCAGAAAAAGATAAACCATCTAATGCGGTCACCTTACCGAATTGTTTGTGTAATTCTTTCACTTCAATCATAGCGCCCCCTACAGCCCTTTTCCGTTAGCATTTAACACGAAAGGAGCGGGTTTTTGTTGCTGTAAACAACTGTCATCAAGCGCCTGTACATCTAAGTTATTAATAAATTCTCCGACTATTTTGTTCGCACAAGTATGGCCGGCAATGGTGTGTGAGCCCTGCGGTGCAATCAAATGGCGGCTGTTGGTCAAGGTTTGTGCTGCAAGCGCACCCCAGGTTGGCGGGGTAACAGGGTCATAGCGGCCCGATAATAACAGCGTCGGAATATCGCTATGTACTGGCTCAAACCATGCTTCAGGGCGCAGAGCTTGCGGCCATACCGAACACATGTCAATAAATGCATCAGCCGTGCGGCTACCGATAAAGTCGTTATCTGCGTCGGCACTTAGCAGCGCATCCGTAGCACGCGGTAAGTCTTCACTACACAATACCGACAGGGTTAAGCCCATATACATTTCCGACTGGCTCATAACGCTCCCCATTAACCCCACCAATGGCGTGTAGTTGCCGTTGTTGGTTTGCTGAATAACATAAGGCAGCATTTGACGCGTAGTTGGGTGATAAAGGCCGACACGCATAACCGAGGTAAAGCGCCCTGCGGTAATGAGAACATCGGTAGGCTCATTGGTTAGCGGATCGCGAACTTGTAATGGAACGGGTTTCTGTTCGAGCTGCTGCAGGGCTTGCAAATAGGTTTGTTTTAAGTTGGGAAAGACTTCACTGCAGGCTTCAGACGCCGCGCAACGCTCAACCAATAAATCAAATGACTGGGCTCCATGTTTACCAAACGGCCCCACGACAACCTCTGGCGGTGCAACGGCATCTAATGACGCAGAGCGCACAGACTGCGGCGCTTCGCGCATATAAACTAAGCCGGCACGGCTACCGTAAGAGCCGCCATAAAGGTTCACTTGCTGGTACCCCAAATGCTCACGCACCGCTTCAAAGTCTTTAATGGCGTTAACCGTATGATATTGCGTTAAGTCTTCTTCGGTATAGCGCGCTAAACATTCGCCAGCCATGCGGTCAAGCGCAACGTCTTCGTCGGTTTTGATCAGCTCGTCAACATGGCTAACTTCGCAACTTAATGGGTTGGACTTGCCGGTTCCTCGCTGGTCAATAAGCAGAATATCGCGCTGCTTGCGCACATCGCCAAACATACGGTCTATCATGGCGGCAAGCTCAGTAGCTGCTTGCCCTGGGCCTCCAGCTAGAATCAATAATGGGTCTGGCTTTTTATTCTCGTTAACCGCTGGCAACACGGCATAATTAATGGCAATTTTTCGACCTTGCGGATTGCTATAGTCTTCGGGAACCTTTAACTGACCACACAGAACTTGCTCACTAATATTCTCTAAGTAACAAGCTTGCAAAGGGGAGTTTGACACGGTCGTTTGCTCATTGGTCTGCGCATGCGCACTAAATGCCATGACCGACAGGAACGCAGCGGTTATGAGTCCTTGATTTCTCATGAATTGTTATCCAGTTGTAACAAGATAACCTAGTGTAACTTTGGTGACAGGGAATAGAAAGCAAGAAACTGTAAAAGATTGTGATAGTTAGCCTTCTTTGCGAGCAGCTTGGTTGCGCTCACGAACTACTTCGGCAATTGGGTGTGTTGGCTCGAGGTTCTTCACCCACGTAATGTCCCCCGAACTGTGTAAATCGTCTAAAAGCACGCTATGGGCAATAAAGCGACCAATGTCGTAGGAATTGCTTATTACAGCAAATTGAATCATTGAGTGGTTGTTGCAGCGGATGCGCGGATAAATGTCACGTAAACGTAAGCGCAAGTTGCGTAACGTATTACGAAACCCATTTGAGTCATTGGCTTGTACATAACTGCAAAACAACAACGCCAAATCATCGCTGTCAGAACGTGATTGGGCTTGGCTAGTTGCTGAATAACAAACTAAAACTGAACTGATAACAATAACTGCAAGCGCGTTAATGGTCTTGCCGCCCCAAAACAACATATTGATTTCTTCACTTTTTATGATGACCGCTTCATGGTAGCTACGGCATTGACAGCGCGCAACGGAATAAAATGTTAAGAAACCTGGCCCGCTAACGTTTTATTTACAGTTGGTCTGGCCTGTCATAAAACTGACACTCGACGATAAACTTCTGTTACAAATTCATGCGGATTTTTAGCGTCTGCTGGGTGCGTTTCTGACTCAAGTAACTGCCATTGAGCATGCGCTTGGTAATCGGGAAAAAAGGTATCGCCGGCTGTCTCGAGTTTTATTTGGGTAAGATAGAGCAAATCGGCAAGTGGCAAAAATTCAGCGTAAATACGTCCACCGCCAATAACCATCAATTGCTCGGTCTCGCCGGCAGCATCAATGGCCTGTGCCGGTGAGCTAACCCAAACTACGCCTTTGTCATCGACAACAGGTTGTTCATACTGGCGACTGAGCACAATATTGGTGCGGCCTGGCAACGGGCGACCGATGGACTCATAGGTTGCACGCCCCATAACAACCGGTTTACCAAGGGTTACTTTTTTGAAGTGTTGCAGTTCGGCCGGCAGGTGCCATGGCATGTCGCCATCTTTACCAATCACTCGATTTGCAGCCATTGCTGCCACCAATGCAATCTTCATCCCACCCCCTTAAACTGCAAAAACGATACTAGCTATCCGATATTAGATATTAGAGCGGATGTCCAAACTTGGCCGGCTAATATCCGATATTTAATAGCTAATATCGAACTTGTTTTTATTTTTGGTAGATCACTTCGACGTCGTAGTCGTCATCGTCGTCGTCAAAGTCGTCATCATCATCGTCTTCAAACTGTTCAAGTTGCTGCTTGTGATAGTCATCCCACTTAAATTCGACGCTAGCCTTGGCTTCAGCTTCCATTTCTTCTGGTGTTTGCTTCGGCAATTTCTCTAAATACTCAATAATGTCTTTGCAGAGCGCGTCAGTATTGATGTGCGATAAACCTGAAATTTGATACACCGGGCCTTCCCAATCAAGCGCCGCTTTCACGCGCTCAATGCCTTCGGCAATTTCTTCTTCACTTAACAAGTCAACTTTGTTGACCACCAACCAGCGCGGTTTGCTTGCAAGCTCTGGGCTATATTTTTCTAGCTCATGAACAATTTTGACCGCTTGCTCCGCCGGGTCGGTTTCATCATAGGGTGCTAAATCAACAAGATGCAATAATAAACGGCAACGTTCAAGATGCTTCAAGAAGCGTATACCAAGGCCAGCACCTTCCGCTGCGCCTTCAATAAGACCTGGAATATCGGCAATAACAAAGGTGGCGTGTGGCACTGGGCGCACAACACCTAAGTTAGGTACCAAGGTGGTAAATGGGTAGTCTGCTACTTTCGGCTTCGCCGCCGACACTGAGCGAATAAAGGTTGATTTACCGGCATTTGGCATGCCGAGCAAGCCAACATCGGCTAACAACATGAGTTCTAGTTTCAGGTTACGAATTTCGCCTGGGGTACCCATCGTTTTCTGGCGCGGCGCACGGTTAGTCGAGCTTTTGAAGCGTGCGTTACCTAGGCCGTGAAAGCCACCTTTGGCAACCATACGGCGTAAGCCGTGACGGGTTAAGTCGCCCAATACTTCGCCGGTTTCTTGGTCGGTTGCACGGGTACCCACGGGAACTTTCAGCACTAAGTCTGAGCCGCGCTTTCCGGTACAGTTTTTGCCATGACCGTTTTCGCCGCGCTGGGCACGGTGAAAACGCTCAAAGCGATAATCGATAAGCGTATTGAGGTTTTCATCGGCTTCTAGATAAACGTCGCCGCCATCGCCACCGTCACCGCCATCGGGACCGCCTTTGGGGATATATTTTTCACGTCGAAAACTGACTACGCCGTTACCGCCGTCGCCTGCTTCTACGCGAATTTCGACTTCATCTACAAACTTCATGATATTACCTACCTGCTTACATGAAAAAACCCCGCCACTTCGGACGGGGTTTCTTATCTCTTTGTTAGCCTTCTAACTGAAATTATTCAGTTACGATGCTAACGTATTTGCGGTTCTTTGGACCTTTCTCCGCAAAAGAAACTTTGCCGTCCGCTAACGCGAACAAAGTGTGGTCACGGCCGATACCGACGTTATCACCAGCGTGGAACTTAGTACCACGTTGACGAACGATGATGCTACCAGCTAATACTGACTCACCACCGAAGCGCTTTACACCCAGACGTTTACTTTCTGAGTCACGACCGTTACGAGTTGAACCTGCGGCTTTTTTATGTGCCATGTGTCGTTACTCCTTCAATTAACCGTTAATACCAGTGATTTTCACTTCGGTGAACCACTGACGATGACCTTGGCGTTTCATGTGGTGCTTGCGACGACGGAACTTGATAATGTTCACTTTGTCTGCACGACCGTGATTGATAACTTCCGCCTTGATAGATCCACCAGAAACAAAAGGTGCGCCGATTTTCACGTCGTCACCGTTCGATAGCATTAACACTTGATCGAACTCAACCACATCACCAGTGGCCGCTTCCAGCTTTTCCAGGCGGACGATTTGGCCTTCAGTTACACGGTGTTGCTTACCGCCACTTTGGAATACTGCGTACATGTCTTTCTCCGATTTTCCCCGAGGGGGTCTTATTTGAATTAAATTCAGGGCGCGAATTATATGCCCCTACGGGGCTAAAAGCAAGAGCGATATTAGCTATTAGATATTAGCTATTAGACAAACAATAAATACCTGATACATCAGTTCTGATATCCGATATCTATTAGCTAATATCGCTTTTGTCCTTCTAAGCGATGCGGTCGACGGCAATGTCGGCGAGGGCGTGAAGTGCGTCGCGATGCGCTGAAGCCGGCAACTGATCAAGTTGCTGCTGCGCTAGTTTCGCTTCGGCTAGAGCACGATCACGCGTGTAGTCCAATGCGCCGGTGCGTTGCATGGCGGCTAAAATTGGCTGCAACTGGTCGCGGCCATTGCCGTTTTCTATCGCCGTGCGAATCATTGTTTGCTCAACTTCGTTACCGTTCCACATAGCATACAACAGTGGCAATGTCGGCTTGCCCTCGGCTAAGTCGTCGCCGGCTTGTTTGCCCATAACGTCACTGTCTGCTGTGTAGTCGAGTAAGTCGTCGACCAACTGAAACGCCGTGCCTAAATGACGGCCATAAGCCGCCAAGGCATCTTCAACTGCTTGTGATTGGCCAGCTAATACTGCTCCTAATTGGGTCGCCGCTTCAAACAGCTTGCCGGTTTTACCGTAAATAACGTCAAAATAGCTAGTTTCGGTGGTATCCGGATCATTGCAATTCATTAGCTGCAACACTTCGCCTTCGGAGATAATATTGGTGGCGTCGGCTAGAATTTTCATCACTTTCATAGAGTCAAGCGTGACCATGAGCTGAAACGCTCGGGTATACAAAAAGTCACCAACCAATACGCTGGCTTCATTGCCGAACACCGCGTTTGCAGTTTCTTTGCCGCGCCGCAATTCTGAAGCATCCACCACGTCGTCATGCAACAAAGTGGCGGTATGAATAAATTCGATGATAGTTGCGAGCGTTAAGTGCCCTGCGCCTTGGTAGCCAACAGCGCGAGCGGCGGTGACCGCCAACAGCGGACGCAAGCGCTTGCCGCCACTATTCACAATATATAAGCCGAGCTGGTTAATCAGCGCTACGTCTGAGCGCAATTCTGCACCAATTAGCTGGTTCACACCGTTCATGTCGGCGGCCATCAAGGTATTGATTTCTGATAACTTCATAGCTTCAGTTTAACAGGTAAATTAAGCCCCAGATTGTACATGAAATTTACGGTGCGCACAGCCTAAAAATACCAGAAGCATGCCGCATATCACGCCACTCAGGTGCGCATAAATTGCAATGCCTTCGGCAAACCCTGGCAGCACAAAATCAAGTAGGGTTTTTAGTAGAATACCGGCAAGCACAATAACGCTTATCCAGTGTTTGGGTGACTGCGGTAATAGTAAGCTGTCTTTGAGCGCGGCCCAGGCAAACAAACCATACAAGGTGCCCGAGAAACCAGCATAAATGACATTGGGGGGCGCTAAAAAATACTGCCCGGCACTAACCGCTACCACAATGGGCAACACTGGCCACCAGTCTTGGTTGTGGCGAAACTGATCGGGGAACAGCATCCACCCCATCCACAACCCGGCAATGTTGTACCAAAGGTGCGGCTGATCATGGTGCATAAATTGGCTGCTAAGTGGCTGCCACCAAGCCCCTTGCGCGACGTCGCGATAGTCAAGCAATAGCAGGTTATGCCACGGCATGAGCAAGTAATAAAACGACAAAAGCAGAGCGCTTATCACCAAGGGGGTGAGCAGGCTCTGCTTTTTAGTCATTGCTATCAGCAACTTATCGTTAAATTAGTTAACGTTATTTAACAAAGTCGAGGCCAATTTGAATGTCGTTTTTCAAGCCGTCAAGCATGTCTGCTTTGGCTTTTTCTTCGTAAGCGCTTAATTCGCCATATGGCAGAATTTCTTCAACGCCGTTGGCGCCCAAGCGTACTGGGTGTGCGAAGAACAATGCGTCTTTACCGTCAGTTTCAACGTAAGTGCACTCAACAACACTGTTGTCGCCTTGCAGCGCTTTCACTAATGACAAGCAGAAACGCGCGGCTGCTTGACCCATAGACAAGGTTGCAGAGCCGCCGCCAGCTTTCGCTTCAACAACTTCAGTACCCGCGTTCTGAATACGCTTAGTTAGCGCTTCAATTTGCTCGTCAGTGAAGCTCAAACCAGTTTGTGACAACAATGGCAGAATAGTCGTGCCGCTGTGGCCGCCAATAACTGGCACGTTCACTTCAGCTGGGTTTTTACCATGCACTTCGGCAACGAAGGTTTCCGCACGAATGACGTCAAGCGTGGTTACACCGAACAATTTGTTCTTGTTGTATACGCCTTTTTTCTCAAGCACTTTCTTGGCGATAGCAACGGTGGTGTTCACTGGGTTGGTGATAATACCAACACATGCGTTCGGGCAGTTGTCGGCAATCGCTTCAACCAAGTTGGCAACAATACCAGCATTGATGTTGAACAAGTCAGAACGATCCATACCAGGCTTACGTGGAACGCCAGCTGGAATTAATACGATGTCGCTGCCCACTAACGCAGAAGCTAGGTCGTCTTTGCCGTAGCCTTTTACGTTTACAGCCGTTGGGATGTGGCTGAGGTCAACTGCAACGCCAGGAACAACAGGCGCTACGTCGTATAACGCAAGTTCAGAACCAACCGGTAATTGGGTTTTCAAAAGTAATGATAGTGCTTGGCCGATACCGCCAGCTGCACCTAAAACTGCAACTTTCATCTCAGACTCCATCCATTTATTTGGGGAAATTTCAGGGCGAAAACTCTACTCCTTTTACGCCGAAATTACAACCAAATGGCGGCATATAAAAGGCTTACAACGCACTTTAAACAGTTGCGTAACGGCGCCGAAGCGCTATGATGGCCTATTCTTTTTTTTAGCATGACAGCATAAATTTAGGTGCAAAAACATGTCAGAACATAAGCCCGAAGCGATGATTGAAGCGTTTAAAGCTCTACTGCGAGAAGAGCGCTATGGTTCGCAAGGTGAAATTGTTGACGCCTTGAAACTTCAGGGGTTTACAAATATTAGCCAGTCAAAAGTGTCGCGCTTGTTAAGCAAATACGGTGCGGTTCGAACCCGCAATGCGCGGCAAGAAATGGTGTACTGTTTGCCGGCCGAATTGGGTATTCCAAGCACACGCGCGCCATTAACGCAGCTTGTTTTAGATATACAGCACAATGATGTCATGGTCATTATTCGCACCACGCCTGGTGCGGCGCAATTAATTGCACGTTTGCTAGACTCGGTAGGCAAAAAAGAAGGCGTGTTGGGCACTATTGCCGGCGATGACACCATTTTCATCGCCCCGCTCAAAGTTTCCGACATTGATTTCACATTGCAGAACGTGAAGGCTTTGTTCGAAGAACAAAGCCGGTAGCCCGGCCATTATTTATAGAAAGTACGCCGGGCTACGCCCCTTTCAAAAACTCAATGGAGGGGGCGAAATAGGCGGCGTTACTAACTGCTTCAATGTAATCTAATAAAGGGTCGTAATCCCCCTGGTCATCGGCGATATAGCGGTTCTTCAGCCATTGCACCACATGCTGCGGTTTCCCCGTGCAATATAGGGCTAGCAGCCCTTGGTCACGCAAGTTTCCCCACGGCATATTCTGTCGTAGCAACTCCAGCGGCTGTTCTTTGCCATCAATAAGGCGTGATTTTTGCGCATGGGTCACCATGTTGAGCTCCGACTCGGGAATGCGCTCACCGGTCACTTTTTTACGCCCCATCACATGCTCTTGAATATCGGTACTTAGTTGCTCCCAACGGCGCAAGTCATAACGAAACTTCTGCATAAACACGTAGCTTCCGTCAACAAACGCTGGATCATCTTGCACCCCTGTTACCGCGCGACGACGCATTCCACGAGGGTTATCTGGCGCTTCAATAAAGCCCAATAAATCTCGCCCATCCATGTAACGAAAGGTGTTCATTTGGTCAAGCAACTCAACATCATGCCCAAGCCACTCCATCAGTGTGCGTGCGGCTTGAAAGTTGACATCAAAACGATCTGAGCGAATCGTCAGTAATAGGTCAGAAGACTCGCGCGGGGCTTGGCGGTCGCCGTCATTGAGCTCTGGAAAACCGGACAGTTGCAGCGGCCGTTTGTCGGGATAGAGTACGTCCCAGTAGTCACTACCAATGGCAACAAAGCCATTGAGCATTGACTCTGAAAAACGTTGATCAAGATCGTCTAGTAACTGCGGAATACGCGATAGCTTACGCCGCACATGCTCGACGTCATCGGTCATGACATTGAGTAACAACGTGACCCCGTGCAAATTGGGCTCCGCGTATATTCCCGTTTGTGCTTGCGTCATCATGTTTGCGTAAGTTCCTCGTAAATTTCTGGCGTCGTCACAACCTAAACGTCACTTCCTCGTCAAATAACACACATCGGTCGCATTGTGCTTGAGTGTGCAAACGGCTTGGTGCTTATATGTTGATATGACTCACTGTGTTTTACTTGTTTTGCCAAAGTTTAACATATTAACGTAATGTAAAACCTTGCAAAATCATGGCACAAAATAATCATTTGTATAGTTAAAGCGAAAAGCCGGAGAAAACATGCGCACTCATACTACCCATAATGTTCCGCACCTAAAAACCACTTTGCTAGCAGCGTCACTGGCTTTGTTGCTGGCTGGCTGTACCACTAGCCCTGCTGCGAACGGCACGGCTCAAGCAAAAACATCAGCAAGCGCAACACAAACAGCAGATGCTGCCTACACAATTTTAGCTGCGCGTATTTATCAGCAAATGCGTGACAATAGCGCCTGGAATTCAACCGAGTTACCCGATATGTCGCCGGCAACGCTTGCTGCACAATTTGAGCGGCAACAGCTTTGGTTGAAAGAACTTCAGGCGATTAACGTTGACGCCTTGTCTACGCAAAACCAAATTAACCACCGCATGCTTACCTACGGCCTGAAAAACGAAGTCGACAGCTATATTTACAAAGACCATTACATGCCATTGAATGCCGAAGGCGGCTTTCATTCAAACCTTGGCTTTATGGCACGCAGCGCACGTTTTCGCTCGCTAGAAGACGTGGAAAACTACATGCAACGTTTGCGCTCAATTCCGCGCTACATGGCGCAACAAACAGCTTGGTTAGAGAAAGCAATTGCCGAAGGCTATACGCAGCCCAAAGCCGCCATGGTTGGGTTTGAAGAAAGCATTACCGCATTTATTGCTCAGAACCCGCAAGACAGCTTGTTTTTTGGCCCATTTAAAGTAGCCAAACCGGTATTTGCCAGCACCGAACAATGGGAAGACTTACGCGAGCAGGCGCTGCAAGTGATTGACCAAAACGTGGTGCCGGCTTACCAAGACTACTTTGACTTTATGGTGATGAATTACTTGCCGAATAGCCGTGACAGCGTTGGCGCAAGCGAGCTGCCAAATGGTCGTGAGTTTTATCAAAACCGCATTAAGCACTACACCACGCTTGATTTAACGCCAGAAGAAATTCATCAGAAAGGTTTGGCAGAAGTTAAGCGAATTCGCAACGAAATGGCTGTGGTTATTGAAAAAACGGGCTTCAAAGGTAGTTTTGAAGAGTTCACTCACTTTTTGCGCACCGACCCGCAGTTTTACCCTAAAACGGCCGAAGAGCTGATGAAAGAAGCAGCCTATATTGCCAAAAAAGCCGATGGTGAGCTACCTAAGTTCTTTAAATTGTTACCGCGCCAGCCTTATGGTGTTGCCCCTGTACCTGCTGAAATTGCCCCGAAATACACAACGGGCCGTTATTCCGGCAGTAGCCGCGACGATCGTGCGGGGTTCTACTGGGTGAATACCTATGCCCTCGACCGTCGTCCACTATATCAAATGGAAGCGTTAACCTTGCATGAGGCAGTACCAGGGCACCATTTACAAGGTGCATTGGCGCGCGAATTGGAAGACATGCCAGATTACCGCCGCTATACCTACATTTCTGCGTTTGGTGAGGGTTGGGGCTTATATTCCGAGTGGCTCGGCAAAGAAATGGGCTTTTACCAAGACCCATACAGTGATTTTGGACGGTTAAGCTACGAAATGTGGCGTGCGGCCCGCTTGGTGGTCGACACAGGTATGCATGCCATGGGCTGGAGCCGCGAACAAGCCATGGACTTTATGGCGTCCAACACCGCACTGAGCCTGCACAATGTGAAAACTGAAATTGACCGTTACATTACATGGCCAGGCCAAGCGTTGTCGTACAAACTCGGGGAGATGTTGATTCGGCAGTTGCGTACAGAGGCCGAACAGGCGTTAGGCGCTGACTTCGACATTCGTGAGTTTCACTATCAGGTACTCAAAAACGGCAGCATCCCACTCGATATTCTCGAGCGCGAAGTTCGCAACTGGATAGACGAAACCGTCACTCAAAGCCCTTAGACAGCGGAAACAAAACACCAACGGGCAACGTCTCATCAGGCGTTAGCCCTTTGGTTTCAGGCAACGCATTACCAAGCCCATCGAGCACCTCGTGCTGCGGATACATCGACACGCCTAATATCCAGCCGTTTGGCAGAGTACGTACTGTGGTTGGTGCAAACGCCCCTCGGGTATTTTGCCCTTGTAACACAAACCCCCGCAGCCGCAATCCATGCGCCAGGTGCTCTGCGGCACTGGCGGTTACCTCGCTCACCCAAACCGTGCCGCGTTGGTGAAGCCGGCTTAAATCGGGTCGCCGCTGCTCGTTCACCTGATGCCCAGCAATGATTGCCAAAGGCTCATCTTTCGGCACTAGACTTTGCGCCAGCTGACTTGCCAATAGCAAACTGCCGCCTTCGTTGTAGCGCAAATCAACAATCAGTTGCGGCGACTCACCTTTCGCTTTTGCCACACGCTGCAAGTCTTCGGCTATCGAATACAACGCTTGCTGCAAACAACGCTGACCGTTTTCACTATAACTTGCTTCGGGCGTAAATCGGTGTAAGCGCAACACCCCAAGGTAATAGTCGCCACTGCTTAATAACCCCCACCACAACGCCTGTTCACAGCCAGAATACAAGTCACTCGCGGTTAATTGGCGCAGCAGATCGCGCCGCGATAACTCACGTTGCGCCTCACCCACCGCAAAATTATTCACTCGATAATAACGCTCAAGTTCACGCGACAATAAATACGCGTGTTCATCGTTGCTGTCTTCGAGTAGTTCTGACAACAGCTCAAACAACCCCAAATTGCTGGCTAGGTTGGACTGACTCTGGCTATCGAGCACCGTTGCTTGGTAACGCCACTTCAGTAGCGCCGTATGAGAAATGCCGTGGTGAAATTGTTGCAGGGTGTCTGCTAAGGTATTAACTGCCACTTCCGCGCTTGATTCGACACTGCGCTCACATAGCTTTGGCAATAGGGGTTCTCGGATAAAGACTACCGGCAAGCCATCCGACAGGCGCTTAAACACCAGCGTTTGAAAACCCGCTCCCATCCACTCATGCTGCCCAGCGTTCGCCTCGGTACTAAACACGCTAGGCATTAAGCCAGCTGGCGCTAACCAACAGCTACTTGGCGTAAATTGATAACGACTTACCACCGCATCATCAACAACCAGATAACTTTGGTAGCGGTGCGACCAATAAACGCCGTCGCTAACATGAAGTACCGGTTTATTAGACTGAAAGCTGCAGGAACTCAGCAGCCCTACGGCAATCATGGCGAACCAACAATGTATTCTCAATGCCCAGCCACTCCTCGTCAATCTGTGACATTGAGCCTAACGCTACAAATATCGGTCGTAAAGCATTTGCAGTGTCGCCTGCGCCGCTAACGCACCCTGCTCGGCCCAAATTTCATGGGTTTCTTCAAGCACTTGATAACCTCCAGACTGGGCTGACACGCCAGCAACTTGGCGCGGCCGCTCAAGGTTGTAACCGCCCGCTCGTGCACGATATTCAAGTGCGCCTTGAGGAATCGGCACGCGCTCGTCGGCTAATAGAGTTGCATCCTTCAAGGAGGTCATGGTGATGTGATATCCAATGGGTTCGTAATTTAACTTGTCTTCACGATAGGGCATCACTTCAAGAATTAAACTTGTATGCTTGCGCAACATGTCCATTTCGAGCCGCTGGTTATCGTCTTGCGGGTTACGACTGGTTTCAGCACGAATTTCTGAGTCGAGCATGCGCATAGCAACCGCTCGGTTAACCAAGCGTACGCCATACCGCATGAGCATGCTTTGATAGCCGCGTTGGTATTCGTCCCATTGCTCGTTGGTTAGCATGCCAGACCGCTTAGACGGCGCATAGCCGCGCTGCTCAACACCAACTTGAACGCTTTGTGACTCAGGCACAAAAGTACCTTCGGTTCCGGTTGCCTGGGCGTTAACACTGACACGACGCTGCATGTGCCATTCAGACACCATGCCGCTGAAAGGTTCGCCAACTAACATCACCAGCTTCGGTCGCCCCGCCTTTTCGTAAGCGGCCTTAAAGGTGGCTTCATCAACCGTTAATAAGCTTACAGGCTGTTGCTCGGCAGCGCGTGCGCGATCAAAATAGGCGTCAGTCAGCATCGGTTGGGCCGGTGCATCCTGGGCCTGCGCAACGCTACTTATTATCAGCGTAGCGGCTACACATAAAGTGGATACATGAACGGCTTTCATATTAACGCCCTTCTCGTAGTTCAACTAAAAAGTATTCGGCTCGGTTATTCAACGAGGTTTCTTTATAAATTGCCGTGCCGTTGGCAGGAACGAACACGCGGCGCCACATGGACTCATCCATGAGCGGCGCTTGGTTAGCGTCAAAAAACAACGCCTTGCCCTCAATTTGTAAGTCATAGTCGGTACGGTTTCGTATCATGGTCCACACCTCAAGTTGCCCTGTTGCGGTGTTGCTCATGCCACTTCGGTCTAATGTAACTTTAACGGTGTTACTCACTTTTTCGCCAAACATAGTTTTGGTAATGTCGGTGCGATTTAAGCTGTGGTCAATAAACACAATGGTGTTCAGTTCATTGGTCGTGGTGCGTTGCACGGGGTTAGCACCGGTATAACCATTTTGAGTGGTCGTACCGCAGGCTGCTAACGTCAACACGAGTGCAGTCACCAAAGCTAATTTTGTTTTCATTTTGGGTCCCTTTTTATTGTTATCGAGCCCGAGAGCTATGCCAAATTAAGTGGTTACCCTTGGCGTCTTGGTAATGCCGAAACACGCCCGACTTCACTGCCACAGGGTTACCGTCTACGTCTGAATATTGCGCTTGCCACGCACTCACATTATTAGGGTTTGCCCGTATAGTTGCGCTGTGAACGGCGTCAGGCAGGCGCGACCAATACCGAATGTCGGCCCGTGGCTTTACGTTGGCCGACAACGCCATACTGGCTACACCAATTAACGCTAGGGTATTGCCAACCTGGCCACTACTGCCGCCGAGTGCAGGCGAAAACACGCGTGCTGTCACGCCAAGTTGCGCCAAGTCACGACCGAAGTCTGCGGTGTTATTCGCAAACGAAGCTTTGCCTTCAATAATTTTGTCGACTGGCCGTCCGCCACGCGAGGTCGCTTGCCAATACACGCTTTCTACCGGATCAAGTGACAATTGCTGCCCACCGGTATTGACGCTAACTTGCTTCTCGGTAAAGTTTTTACCCGGCCGAAACACCAACTCGTAATGCCCCATGCCGTCAGCTAACTTGCGTGGCGAATAGCCCGTTTCGGCAATGACCAGCACGTTATCGTTGGCACTAGGAATGGGAAAATCAGGGCGCAATGTCAGCAACTCAGCATAGGCTTCTTCCGCCAAGACTGGGCTCCCCATTTTTTGCGCTGACCAGCCAGCAAGTAACAACATTACCGCAAAATCACTACGGTTTTGCTCTTCTTCTGCAAAGGCGTCTTGCATTAGGCCACTGACAAAGCTGGCACGGGCGTTATCATACTGAGCGTCAATGAGGTAAATCAGGCCACGGTAGTAGTACGCCATAGCGCGTTCATAAGGTTCGCCTTTAAAATCTTTGCGCCCCTCTTCATGCCATAAGCTACGTGCTTTGGTGGCATTTTCGTTGTCTGCGTATACCGTTTCTATCACCTCTAAAGCGGCGTCAAAATTCTCTCGCGCTAAGTCAATGTCACCGCGATAAAAAGCTGCGGTGCCAATTTCCATGCGGTTGAGTACTTCGTTGCGCTTACCTTCTTGAAACAGCTTGCGATACAACGGCTGGGCATAGACAGGCTTATCGGTTATGGCGTCTTGTTCTTGTTGATTCAGTGCTAGCGGCTGGTATTGCGTTGGCCCAGTGCTCATGCACCCAGCCAACGCCATTACCAAAGCTGCACTAGCGATACATGATGTCGTCTTGTGCAGATTTCTTAAATTCATACATGCCGCTCCAAACATAAGTTCCTAGTTCAAGGTCAATGAGCTCAAAGGTTATCTGGTGATAACGTGAGCGCTCTTGGCTTTGCGTATCCATCGCATCTAACGACATGATACGACCAACAAGGCGAAAGTCGGCGCCGGCAGTAGCTTGGGTTGAACGTATAGTGCCGCCGTCAACTACGCCCATGCGTTTTAAGTCACGCTCCTTTTCAACCATATCTGCGTACTCACGCCCCACGAAAGTTAGACGGCCGTTCGCAGCACGGTTAAGGTTAATGCGTAGTCGATCAGTGAGCATGTTTTTGTTAATTCGCGAAGAGCTTTCATTAGTAAAGTATTGGCTGTCGATAATAATGCGCGGCGAAACATCGCGATTCATTAGCTGCGGATTACTCAACATGTCGCGCATCATTTGGTCGGTAACCGCCATAATGTCTTGCGACTCCACCCCAACACCTTGAACTTTGCCAGGTGAGCGCGTGTCTTCGTAAACGGTGGCGCGCCCTGCACTGTTGTCTATTGTTGATGTACTTTGGCAGCCGGCAAGAACCATGGTGCTTGCGGCTACGGTCAATAAAAAATATTTCATAGCAAAGACCTGTTATTTGTTTGGCGTGAACTTAATACCCGCTGCGCGCTGATGCGGCATACAAGGCTTGGGTATAGACAGTTTTCAGCTCAGGGTAAATTGCCATGGCAGACTCAAGTGCATCTTGATAGTGAGGATGCGCAGAGTGGGTGACATACATCCATACTGACAATTCTTCGAGACTATTGAACGAAATATCTGAGGTACCCCGAATCACTTCTTCGCCGCCGGCGGCTTCAAGTGCTATTTCACGGCCTACCGTATTGCCAATTTCTTGGCCTATCCAGCCGCCAAAAAACGGAATGTTTTCCGCCAGTTTTTGGCCAGCATAAGCACCGGCCATACCGCCAATAGCTGCGCCCATTTCCGCATTGCGGGCGTTATTAACCCACTCTGCCAGCACGCCATCTGAGGTATATGGGCTCATAAATTGGCCACCATTGCTTTCAATGGGCGGCGGTGCAGTTAATTGGTAAGGTTGAGCTAATTGCGGGCCCATGGCACAGGCACTAAGAAGTAAGGCAATAAATGCGACGAATGAAAGTTTGATTGTATTCATGAGAGCTCTCCGATGAGCTGATGTTTGTTGTTATTTTTACAACCGATCAAGAATTAATCGATTATGTAAAGATTATGCAAAGAATGATTTAGCGCAAGTTAAATTTATAACATTTATTATAAGCCCATGAATAATCGAACAAAAAAGAGCGCTAGAAGCGCTCTTTTGGTTTTACGACTGATTGTCTTCAGGCACTCGATAATATACCGCCTGCCCCATGCTAACTTTCCCGACTTTACCGGTGTAGTCGGTGTCAAAGGCTAGCACCAAGTAGGTTGGCTCTAAGGTCAACGAGCCTGTGGTGTAAAAGCTATCGAAATGCCAGTGCTTTAACTTATCTGAATAAATTCCGTCGGTAATACGCAAGCTGGTGCTGTCCTCCACTTCAACCGTTATTTCAGCGCCATACTCGTCCCGATAAGTGCCAGCATAGTCGGCTAATGGCAAACTGGGTTTGGTTTTCGCGACTCGATTTTCAAGCATTTTTTGCATGTGCGCAAAATGCTCTTTCTCGCGGTTAACGTAATGGTCGTGAATGGTTTTATTCCAGTCTTTTTGTAGGCTACCGTCAGCGGCATCCATTAAGTGCCACAACATGGCGTGACGCATTTCTGCATGGTCTCGATTATTGAACATGGCGTACGCGACGCCCCGCTTAAGATCTAACCCCAGCATGGTGCTTAAGCCGTACTGACTGCCCGTGTGGTAGTCCACTTTCATGCCGTCGATGTCTTGCTGAAACCAGCCCAGCCCATAGGTACGCCAATTAGAGTTCACCATAGCGGATTCAGCATAAATAGGCTGATTAATTGACCACTTGAGGTTTAAACAGCTCGTTGAGCAGCTCGGGCTTTACCAACTGCTTGTCGTTATAGGTTTTGCCGCCATTCAGCAAAAACTGTAAATAGCGCTTGGTGTCGTGCAAGGTGGTCCAGAATGAACCTGTCGGGGTAGCCAATTGCAGGTTATAGTCATCAACTTTAGCGCTGTATTGGGTCTTTTTGCCATTCCAGTAATGGCCATGCATACGCGCTTTGTCTGCGGGTATTTGCTGCTGCGACACGTACGTTGAATGCATGCCTAAAGGCTGCCAAACTTCGTTTTGAATAAAGGTTTGCCAAGGCTGACCGCTCGCACGCGTCACTAACAACCCCATAAAGTGATACAGCGTGTTGCTGTAACTAAACTCACTACGAAATGAGTGAACAAAGTCGACTAAGGGCATTTTGCTCAGCACTTTCTCGTCATTCCAACCAACAACAAACAGCCAGTAATGGCCTAAATTATCACGCCCTTACTGGTTGATGACAATGGCACCACCGTGTGTTCATCAACGCTTGCCCCTGCGGGGTTGCCTTGAGCATTTAGTTTTGTGGTGCCAAGAGTTTGGCTGAACAATTCGCTGTCTTTGGTAACCACTGCAACAGCAAGGCCCGGCACCTGCCATTGCTGCATGCCGCGTTCAAGTTGTTGTGCAAATTCATTTGCGTCGAACTTAAATTCAGGCCGTGCGGCTGAGTCAGTAGCAAGAGCCGATGGCGTTGCTAGTGTGAAAGTAGCGAGTAGCGTTAGTGAGACAGTAAAAGCGAGAGATAACCAATATGAAGAAACGTTTCCAGATTTAACTATTGTCATTATTTGCTCCATGCGTTAATCACAGGTCAAAATATAGACAATTGTGAAAAAGTGTAAAGTTTGTGTTTGTTTGAGGTCGGTTAGGCAATAAAAAAGGAGCTCGAATGAGCTCCTTTTTGAGGTACTGCTTATGGCATTAACGGCGCTTTGCGCCACCCAGCAAGCTGCGGGGTTACACGTTAATGGTTGGGATAACGTTCGCTTTAGCAGCAGCTTCTGCTTCGCGGAAAGCGTCCATCTGATCGAAGTTCAAGTATTTGTAAACTTCGCCAGCCATTGCGTTAATGTCTTGAGCGTATTCCATGTACTCTGCAGGCGTTGGTAGCTTACCTAAAATAGCGCCTACTGCAGCCAATTCCGCTGACGTTAAGTACACGTTCGCGCCGTCACCTAAACGGTTCGGGAAGTTACGCGTTGAGGTAGACAATACGGTTGCACCGGCTTCTACGCGAGCTTGGTTACCCATGCACAGTGAACAACCTGGCATTTCGGTACGTACGCCGTTGTTGGCGTAAATATTGTAGTAACCTTCTTCGCGTAATTGCGCTTCGTCCATCTTAGTTGGTGGCGCAATCCACAAACGCGTGTTTAGCTCTTGGGTGTTTTTCTCAAGCAATTTACCGGCTGCGCGGAAGTGACCAATGTTGGTCATGCACGAACCAATGAATACTTCGTCCACCTTGTCACCAGCTACTTCGCTCAAGAATTTAGCGTCGTCTGGGTCATTCGGGCAACAAACGATTGGCTCTTGAATTTCTGCCAAATCGATTTCGATAACTGCTGAGTATTCAGCGTCGGCGTCAGCACGCATTAACTGCGGGTTGGCCAACCACTCTTCCATTTTACGAGCACGGCGCTCAAGGGTACGCGCATCACCGTAACCTTCGTTGATCATCCAACGCAACATGGTAATGTTTGAACGTAAGTACTCTGCCACTGACTCTTCTGACAAGTTGATGGTACAACCCGCTGCAGAACGTTCAGCAGACGCATCTGACAATTCAAATGCTTGCTCAACAGTTAAGTGATCCAAGCCTTCAATTTCTAGAATACGACCCGAGAAGATGTTCTTCTTGCCACGCTTTTCAACGGTTAACAAGCCGTCTTTAATGGCGAACGCAGGAATTGCATGTACCAAGTCACGCAACGTGATACCTGGCTGCATTTCACCTTTGAAGCGTACCAATACTGACTCAGGCATATCTAATGGCATAACGCCAGTTGCTGCTGCGAAAGCAACCAAACCTGAACCCGCTGGGAACGAAATACCTAATGGGAAACGCGTGTGCGAGTCACCGCCAGTACCCACGGTGTCTGGCAATAACATACGGTTCAACCAGCTGTGGATGATACCGTCGCCTGGACGCAAGCTTACACCGCCACGGTTCATAATGAAATCAGGCAAGGTGTGCTGAGTTTCAATATCAACCGGCTTCGGATACGCCGCGGTGTGACAGAACGACTGCATGGTTAAGTCCGCAGTGAAGCCTAAACAAGCTAGGTCTTTCAGCTCGTCACGAGTCATTGGGCCGGTGGTATCTTGCGAACCTACGGTGGTCATTTTCGGCTCACAGTAAGTACCTGGGCGTACGCCTTCCATACCACATGCTTTACCAACCATTTTCTGCGCTAAAGTAAAGCCTTTACCGCTGTCTGCTGGTTGCTCAGGCTTCAAGAACAAGTCTGATGGGCCTAAACCTAATGATTCACGAGCTTTTTCAGTCAAACCACGACCAATGATCAAGTTGATACGACCACCGGCACGCACTTCGTCAAGAATAACGCGCGATGCATAGTCATATTCTGCAATGACTTCGCCCGCTTCGTTTTCAATTTTGCCTGCGTATGGGTAAATCGTAATCACATCACCCATATTCATTTTTTCAACGTCTGCTTCAAACACCAACGCGCCTGCGTCTTTCATGGTGTTGAAGAAAATTGGCGCCACTTTGCCGCCAATACAGATACCGCCAGCACGCTTGTTTGGCGTACCAGGCATGTCTTCACCAATAAACCACAACACTGAGTTGGTGGCTGATTTACGCGAAGAACCAGTACCCACTACGTCGCCAACGAAAGCAACTGGGTGACCTTTTTGCTTTAATTCTTCAATTTGCTTCGCCGCGTCAGTCACGCCTTCACGTGGCATTTTGTACATCGCTTTCGCGTGCAATGGAATATCAGGGCGCGACCATGCATCTGGTGCTGGTGACAAATCGTCGGTATTGGTTTCGCCGGTTACTTTAAATACCGTCGCTTTAATGGCTTCAGCCATTTCATCGCGGCTAGTAAACCATTCTGCATCAGCCCATGACTCAACAACTTCTTTGGCTAACGCATTACCATTTTTCATTTTTTCTTCCACATCGTGGAAGGCATCGAACATCAACAAGGTGTGCTTCAATTCTGCAGCAGCTAGCTCGCCTAATTCTGCGTCATCTAACAACTCAACCAAAGTCACGATGTTGTAACCACCGTGCATGTTACCTAACAATGATACCGCAGCATCTTTGCTAATAATTGGGCTAGTCGCTTCGCCTTTCACGATAGCTGACAAGAAACCAGCTTTTACGTAGGCCGCTTCGTCAACACCCGGCGGTACACGCTCAGAAATAAGCTCAACCAGAAAGTCTTCTTCGCCGGCTGGTGGATTTTTCAGTAATTCAACTAAGTCAGCAACTTGCTCTGCTGTCAGTGGTTTTGGCGGAATGCCTTCTGCGGCCCGCTCTTCGACATGCTTACGGTATTCTTGCAGCACTGGGTACCCCTTTTGCTGTTGCGGTTAGAAATTTGCGGCGAATTATACGGTTTTTTTGTGAGGAATTAAATTCATACAGGGATATATACGTCAATCTTTGCGATAAATACCGTGAATAAGAGCGAAAACGATATTAGCTATCGGATATCCGATATCAGCATGATGTAGCGGGTATCTAGGTTTCATCGAATATCCGATATCAGCATGATGTAGCGGGTATTTGGCTTTCATCTAATATCTGATATCAAATAGCTGATATCGCACTTGATTTACTATTGGTTACATTTGCGACATAAACCTTTCACACTTTCCGACTATCTTAATAGGTACGAATCTTGATAACCGTTCTGTGGGGGGAACTTGTCATGAAAGTACTAACATTAAATACATGGGTTGCCGCAGCAATGATTGCTAGCGGTGTGTCAGCGGTTCAAGCCGACGAAGCAAACGATTCGTCCATGCAGGTTTACACTTATGTGTATTCACCAGAGCGTGCGGCCGGTAGTTTGTATCACAGCTTTGATACGGCTGCGCACGATATTGCGCAGCAAGCTGGTGCGGCGGCGAAAGCGGATTCTATTGCTGACATTAGCAATGGCTATTCGAGTTTGCAGCAGCAATTTGCGTACGTCATTTACGTGCCGAAAAAGCCGCAAGCCGAAGAAACTCTCGATTGGCGTGGTTTTGCTTAGTTTAGAGTTTTCGTAACTGACTCTTTGAATCGGCGTGGCTATTGCTAGCAGCCAAAAGTGGTACTATAGTGTCACTTTGGTTATCAAAGTGAGCGATGTCGTCATCATGAAAGTTGAATTAGTCACCAGCCTAAAACGTCAAGCGACAAAAATTTTGGCCGAGCTTCATGAGTCTAAGGAGCCCGTGCTGATTACTGAGCATGGGCAACCTTCGGCTTACTTGGTTGACGTGGAAGATTACGAATTTACCCAGCGCCGATTACGACTTCTCGAAGCGATTACGCGTGGCGAGCAAGATATTCTTGAACAACGTACACAAAGCCACGAAGACGTCACTAGTGAATTACAAAACAAGATTGCCCGTTGGTCAGAATAAATGGCCGAAATAATATGGACTCTCAACGCCAAAAATGACTTGGTTGGCCTAGCCGATTACATTGCTTTGAACAACCCTAAAGCGGCTGCAAAACTGGTTAACTCAGTTATAAAACGCATAAGTACACTAACCTTATTTCCTGAGTCAGGTCGTTCCGCACCCGAGCTTCCTAGCTTACCCATTCGTGAGCTTATCGTACCCCCTTGCCGCATATTCTATAAGGTTGCGGACCAGCGTGTTTACATTTTGCATATTATGCGCGAAGAGCAGCAGCTAAGGTTGTTTATGCTTAATTTAAAGTAGCTTCCAGGCGCTTGGCAGTTGCGGAATAATCTGTTGTTCAACGTCGGGCTTGAGGTGATTTATCCAGATATTGCGTGGCTGCACGGCAAGCTCGCTGAGTAGTTTTTCGCACAAAGCTGGAGTTAGGTGGCACGACTGATTTGCGACGGCTTCAAGCTCATTTGGGAACGAGCACTCAAGAATAATATCGTCAATGGGCCCAAGCCCGTTCAAGTTGGCGACCACACTTTCGGCATAGCCGCTGTCGGCCACGAATACGGTTTGGGTGCCGGTGCGGCGAACTGCGAAACCAAGCGTGGGCACGGTGTGGTAGGTTTTGAAAGGCTCTAATGTGATATCGTCGAACTGAAAAACTTCGCCTGCTTCTATTTCTTGCAACCGCAGCAACGGCTTTTCTTTGCTGGGTAACTCGCGCATATCGGGCCACACAACCCAATTAAATACATGTTCACGAATGGCTTCTAAGGTGTCGTGTGAGCCATAAACAGTAACCGGTTGTTCGGCGTCAGCCACGTTGAACAAGTTACCTAACAGCATGGGCAAACAGCAAATATGGTCGCTGTGGCTGTGCGTTAAAAATACGTGGCGAACCTTTTGCATTTGCTGCAAGTTCAATGCTGTAATGCCGGTGCCAACGTCTATAAGAATATCGTCAGCCACTTGCACGCAAGTACTGCCATTATTGGCACTGACACTGCCGCCTAATCCACCACTGGCACCTAAAAACTTCAGATTCATTTCACTCGCATAACCAACGCGTACATAACGGGAACCACAACCAAGGTTAGCAAGGTTGCGAAGCCAAGACCGAACATAATGACCACCGCCATACTGACAAAGAAGTCATCGAATAACAACGGAATCATGCCGACAATGGTGGTGGCGGCGGTCATCGAAACGGGCCGCACACGACTCACCGAAGCGTCAACTAAAGCATCAATAGCAGCTTTACCGGCGCGGAGTTCGACGCGAATTTGCTCAAGCAGAACCACACCGTTTTTAATCAGCATGCCGGACAAGCTTAAAAAGCCTAGTAGTGCCATAAACCCAAATGGCTGATTGGTGGCCCATAAACCCAAGGTAACCCCAATGATGCTCAGCGGCACTGTGGTCCATAAAACGCCAGCTTGGCGAATTGAACTGAACAACAGTACGGTAATAATAAACATGACTAAAAATGCTAACGGCAGCGCTTCAAACACCGCCCCGGTGGCCTTTTTAGAGGCTTCAAATTCGCCGCCCCAGCTTAACTCGTAGCCCGCAGGTAGGTTGATCGCTTCAATGGCCGGACGTACGCGCGCCAGCACCATAGCCGGCGTTTCTTCACCAAAAATATCATGATCAGCCATCACGGTGAGGGTGCGCTTGCGGTCGCGACGCACAATCAGGTTGTCTTCGGCAAGCAGCTGCATGTCGCTAACCACCTGGCCAAGTGGCACGTGCCGTTGCAGCGCGTTGCTGTACACAGGCAACTCACGCCAGTTGTCTAAGTCACTACGTTCGTCTGCCGGCGCTCGCACCACAATCGGCAGCAAGTCGGTACCATCGCGATAAACCCCAACCGTTTGCCCAGTGAAATTTCGTTTTAATACGTCATCAACGTCAGCTTTAGTAATTCCCAAACGTCGCGCCGTCGCTTCGTTAAATACGGGTTGCAATACTTTGCTACGTTGCCGCCAGTTGTCACGCAGGTTATGAATACCCGCATCGGCGGCCATAATTGTGCGCGCTTGTTCAGCTAAACTACGCAGCACAACAGGGTCTGGCCCACTAAAGCGCGCTTCAATTTTAGCGGCTTGGGTTGGCCCCATTTCCAGCGGCTTCATTTTGTATTCAACGTCAAGCTGTTGAATTTTAAGAAACTGCTCAAAGTCTTGTAGCACCTGTTGCAGCTGCTCGGTGGTTTGCGCCCGAAGAATGAGCTGCGCGTAGCTTTCGTACGACTTTTCAACCATATAGGTCAGTGTGAAACGCGGCGCGCCCTGCCCAATCGTACTCGCCACATAAGCAACACCTTGCTCTTGATCACGTTGTAACAAATAGTGTTCAAGCTGCCGTACTTGCTGCGCAGTGGCACGAATATCCGTACCTTGCGGGTACCACAAATCAACAAAGGCAATGGGCGTGGTACTGGGCGGGAAAAAGCTTTGCTTGACTGTGGTGAAGCCATAGCCTGCAAGTAGCAGCAGCCCAAGCATCACCGCAACTGTGGTTTTGCGCCACGCTAAGAAACCGTGCAGCAGCTTTCGGTAACCGCGAAACACCCAGTGGTTGTACACATGATCGTCGTCTTCCGGTTGTTCACGCGCCGACCGCGCACGAGCGTCTTTGCGAAACAGAATGTTCCCCAAGAAAGGGGTGAGCGTAATGGCCGTAAACCAACTCAGCAGCAACGAAATAAACAGCACCCAGAACAATGAGTTGGCGTATTCGCCGCTGGCGTCGCGCGACAACCCAATCGGCGCAAAAGCAATCACCGCAATGGCGGTTGCACCAAGTAACGGCCAAATATTCTGCTGCACCACGTCACTGGCAGCTTGTATGCGTGACAAACCGCGCCGCACACCAACTAACATGCCTTCGGCAATCACAATCGCGTTATCAACTAGCATGCCCAGCGCAATAATGAGCGCCCCAAGTGACACACGCTGCAACTGGATGTCCATGAGGTACATGAAAATAAAGCTGCCTAGTACGGTCACGAGTAACACACTGCCAATAAGCACGCCCGAGCGTAGCCCCATAGTTAGCAATAGTGCAATAACGACAATAACAACGGCTTCGGCAAGGTTAATTAAGAAGTTACTTACCGAGCGCTCAACTTCGCTTGGTTGGTCGTAAATTTTATCAATATGCATACCAACGGGCTGCGCATACCGCAGTTCTTCAAGCCGCTGCATAACCCGCTCGCCAACGTCAACCACGTTCACGCCGTCGGCAAATGACAGCGCCAGCCAGAGTGACTCTTGGCCGTTGTAACGCACTAAATGGGTGGGAATATCTTGGTACTGGCGCGATACCGTGGCAACGTCGCGCAAAAGAATACGCTCTTGGGCACCCGGGTTGCTGATCATCAGGTTCGCTAGCTCATCAACACTGGTAAATTCACCCGTGGTTTGCAGCCGTATGCGCTCGCTTCCAATTTGCACGCGCCCTGCATCGCTCACCACATTTTGCGTGTGCAGCAAATTCATCAGTTGCTGAGGTGGAATGCCAAAGTTGGCTAATTTTTCACGCGAAACTTCAACAATCACTTGTTCGTTCTGCTTACCGGCAACCATGACTTTGCCAACACCTTTCACCAGCACCAGTTCGCGACGCAGGTAATCGGTATAGTCGGATATATCTTGATAGCTGTATCCGTCGCCGCTGATGGCAAAGGTCATACCGTATACGTCAGCAAAGTCGTCTTTGACCATTGGCTCGCCGCTGCCCGGCGGTAGCTGTGCACGGGTATCATTCACTTTGCGCCGCAGCTCGTCCCACACTTGTGGCATTTGGTGTTTGCGCAAGGTGGTATGCATTTCGATCATGATCTGGCTTAAGCCAGGTTTCGATACTGACGTGATATGGTCAACATAACTAAGCTCTTGAATGGCGTTCTCAAGGCGGTAGGTTACTTCTTCTTCAACTTGTTGTGCCGTTGCGCCCGGGTACTGGGTAATCACCATGGCTTGTTTGAGGGTAAACTCGGGGTCTTCCAAACGACCAATTTGTTGTAGCGCGACTAAGCCACCTAAAAAAAGTATCAGCAGCACCATCCAACTGGTGGTGGTGCGCTTCATACTAAAGCGAGCAATATTGAACATTATAGGCCTCGCTCCTTCACCCATTCACGAACTTGTTGGCCGTTTTGCAAGGCATGCACCCCTGCCGCCACAATGCGCTCACCGGCACTTAAGCCGCTGGAAATTTCAACACCATCATTGGTTAATGCCAGCACTGTCACTTGGCGGCGTTGCACGGTTTCGCTTTGCGCATCAAACACCCAAACAAAGTGCCCTTGTTCTGGGCTTTCAGAAGGCGGCGAAAATAACGCCGTGGTTGGCACCACCAAACTGTGCTCGGCGCGCTGCGACACTGCATTTGCGTCCACGGCCACCACCGCTGACATACCAGGTAAAACATTCAAGTTCGCTGGCGTAGGCAAGGTAAACACCACTTTGTAGGTGTTCGTAGCTGGGTCTGCCGTGCTGTCCCATTCTTTTAATGTTGCTTTAAAGCGCTGTTCGGGCGCAGCAGCAAAGATCACGTCTGGTTGATAGTCCAATTGACGTTGCACGCGTGCAAACAACCCTTCGGGCACCTGAATACTCACGTCAATGGCATTGCCCATTTGCAAGGTCGCGATAGGCCGCTGCGGTTGAACCGTTTCGAAACGCTCGACAAATACATGCGCAATAGTACCGGCAAAAGGCGCACGTAATTCGGTATAGCGCACGTTGGTACGGGCAGTTTCTAAATTGGCGCGAGCCACATCGAGGTTCGATTTCACTTCGTCAAATTGTTGTGGCGAAATAACCCCTTGTTCAACCAAATTCTCGGTGCGGCTAAACTGTGCTTGAGCAAGTTCAAACCTTGCTTGCGCTTGGTCTAACACTAGCTGGTAGTCAGTGGGGTCTAATTTCGCAATAACATCGCCTTGGGCCACTTCATGGCCGGCCTTGACAGGAAACTCACTAATTTCGCCGCCAACACGAAATGCCAGTTGAGCAACCTGCGCAGCTTCAACCACAGCAGGAAAGGTGCGAATGCGTTCACCGGCGTTATCGCGCACGGTATAAAGTTTCACCGGTTGCACCAGTGGCGGTTCCGCCTGCTGCGCCGCCTCCGGCGAACACCCCGCCAACGCAACCATTACCAGAACAGCTAAACCAACACGCATAACCTACCCCGCCCACGAATAACGAATAACGAATAACGAATAACGAATAACGAATAACGTTTCCTATTGTAGCCCCATCAATATAAAATAATACTTAATTAATATTTACCAGATATTAAGCAAAACTAAACATGATAAAAATTCAACAGCTCCAAATGCTCAATGCCCTAAGTGAAACTGGCACCTTGCAGGCTGCGGCCGATACATTACACCGCACCCAGGCAGCTGTAAGTATGGCATTAAAGAAGCTCGAAGATGATGCTGGATTTCCATTATTTGACCGCGACGGCTATCGGTTGAAGCTAACCGCCTATGGTGAGCAATTTTTACGACAAGCACGCGAGGTGCTGCGCCAACAGCAACGACTGCAGTCGCTAACGCAGCAGCTTCGCGATGGCGCAGAGCCCATGTTACGTATTTCTTATGACCACACCTGCGCCCCGGGCAGTTTATTTGAAGCCATGCACACCGTGCAAACGCGGTACCCAACCACCGATTTGCTGCTAAACGGCGAGAGCCAATTGCGTGCTTTACGTGCGGTACGCGAAGGTGACGCTGATATCGCGCTTACCCCCTGGTTACCGGTGTTTCGCCAACACGGTGATTTTGAAACAAAATTGGTACGACCGTTTGAGTTGTTGGTGGTTATTGCACCTAAATTAGTCGCCCAATTTGGCATGCCAAAGCAACGTCGCGACTTGCTAGAAATTCCCATGTTAATGCCACAAAACCAAGATATTGGAATTAATCTTGATCAAATGATTCGCATGCCTGGCCAACAGCGCATTCGCGCTAACGACTCGATTGCGCAACGTGAGTTATTAGTGGCCGGCATGGGCTGGGGTATTGTGCCGGCCGATATTATTGGTGACGAGTTAACTCGCGGTGATTTAGTGCTGATAGAAATTCCTGACTTTATTAACCAGGTGCACCTTGAGATTCATTTGGTGCGTTCGGCTGAGCGCATTGCTGGCCCAGCCGCCCAACTTATTTGGAATTATTTTTAATTAACCACCGTCTTAGCCGCGCTTAACTTGTGCTTCCAATACAACCAATAAACCGCAGGCAACACATATAGGCTCAACAGTGGCGCTAAAATCATGCCACCGATCATCGGCGCGGCAATGCGTTGCATCACTTCACTACCGGTACCCGCGCTAAGCATAATTGGCAACAAGCCGGCAATAATAGTGACCACGGTCATGGCTTTGGGGCGCACGCGCTGTACTGCGCCTTCCATAATGGCGTCATGCAGCGAGCTAAGTGAACGCTCACTTGCATCGCGCCATGCATTGTTAAGGTATAACAGCATGACCACGCCAAATTCGGCGGCAACACCGGCCAAAGCAATCATACCCACTGCCACGGCAATTGACATATTAAAGCCAAGCGCCCAGATGTACCAAAGGCTGCCAGCTAATGCTAACGGCAAGGTCGCCATGATCAACACCGCCTGTTTAAACGAGCGGAAAGTGAAGTACAGCAGAATAAGAATAATTGCCAAGGTTACTGGCACGACTTCAAGCATTTTCTGCTGTACCCGCTGCATAGACTCATACTGCCCCGACCAGCTTACGCTATAGCGCGGCGGTAACTGGTATTGCGCCACCACGGGTTGCGCCGCAGCCAACACCTCACCCACTGCAACACCGGCGGCAACGTCAACAAACACCCAGCCAGTGGGGCGGGCGTTTTCGCTACGAATCATAGCTGGCCCTTCGGTTACCATAACGTCTGCCACTTGCGACAGGGTCACCCAACTACCGTCGCGGCTAACAATAGGCAGTTGCTTTATGTGTTCAACATGGTCGCGCTGAGCCCGCGGATAGCGCAGCGTGATAGGGTAACGTTCAGTACCCTCTACGGTTTCAGCAATTTCTGCACCGCCAATAACGAATTGAATCACCCGCTGAATATCGGCTTGGCTTAACCCGTATCGAGCCGCCACGTCTAAACGCGGGCGTATTTCAATGTAACGCCCTGCAGCTGGGCGCTCGGCGAACACCGAACTCACTCCAGTGACAGCCTGCAGGGCTTGTTCCAAGTCGGCACCAATACGCTGAATTTACGCTAAATCAGGCCCAGCTATTTTTAAACCTAACGGCGTTTTCAACCCCGTTGAGAGCATATCAATACGGGTTTTAATGGGCTGCACCCATGCGTTGGTAATACCCGGAACCCGCACGGTGGCGTCTAGCTCGGCAATAATATCGTCAATGGTCACGCCTGCACGCCACTGTTCTTGTGGCTTCAGCTGTATGGTGGTTTCTAGCATGGTTAGCGGCGCTGGGTCTGTCGCGGTTTGTGCGCGCCCACTCTTACCAAACACAGACTGCACTTCTGGCACTTGTTTAATAAGCCGGTCGGTTCGTTGCAACAAATCAGCCGCGGCTTGCGGGCTAATGCCTGGCAAGGTGGTGGGCATATACAGCAAGTCACCTTCTTGCATGCTTGGCATAAACTCGCTGCCCATTTGCTTGTACGGGTAGTAAGCACTCACCGCAATAGCAACAGCCAGCACAATCGTGGCTTTGGGCCAGCGCATGACAAAGTCTAAGCTGGGCTTATAAAGTGCCACCAACAAACGAGTAATGGGGTTTTTGGCTTCGCTAATAATCTTGCCGCGTACAAAATACCCCATTAACACCGGCACCAAAGTAATTGCCAACAAAGCGGCGGCTGCCATGGCGAAGGTTTTGGTGTACGCCAACGGCGCAAATAAGCGCCCTTCTTGCTGCTCGAGTGCAAACACGGGCACAAAGCTTAAGGTGATAATAAGCAACGATAAAAACAAGGCAGGGCCAACTTCGGCTGCAACTTTGGCAATAACTTGCCAGTGCTGTGCGCCAATCGGAGAGGCGCCGTGTTCATGCCGATAACGTTCTAAATGTTTATGCGCGTTTTCCACCATCACAATAGCCGCGTCAACCAAAGCACCAATGGCAATAGCAATGCCGCCTAGGCTCATAATATTGGCGTTAATGCCCATGCCGCGCATAACAACAAAGCTGATAAGCACCGCCAGCGGCAAGGTAATAATTGCCACTAGTGAAGAACGCACATGCAGCAAGAACAACACCGTGACTAATGCCACAAAGGCCATTTCTTCCAGCAATTTGTTAGTGAGGTTCGTCACCGCATTGTTGATCAGGTTAGAACGGTCATACACAGGTGTTATTTCAACACCCTCGGGCAAGCCTTGTTGCAGCACTTTCAGTTTGTCGCGCACCCGTTCAATAGTCGCCAGCGCATTCTCGCCGTGCCGCATGACGACAATGCCGCCGACCACTTCCCCTTCACCATTTAACTCGGCAATACCACGTCGACTAACGGGGCCACGTCGCACCGTGGCAACATCGGCTAAGGTAATGGCCGCGCCGGCTTGGCTTCGGCCATTTCAACAATGCCACCACCCACTTCGCGGTTGGCCGCTTGTATGGCTTGTTGTACCTGCTCTAGGGTAAGGCCGTAGCTGAGCAAACGTTCGGGCTGCACCACCACTTGGTAGGCTTGCACCATGCCACCAACGGTTGCCACCTCGGCAACGCCACTCACGCTTTGCAGTTCTTGTTTTAAGAACCAGTCTTGCAAGCTGGTTAATTCGCCTAAGTTGTGCTGGCCCGAGCGGTCGGTAAGCACATACTGAAACACCCAACCCACGCCACTTGCATCGGGCCCTAGCTCTGGTGTGACACCGGCTGGTAGGCGCGATTGTGCTTGACTTAAATATTCCAAAACTCGGCTACGAGCCCAGTAAATATCGGTGCCGTCTTCAAACAAAATATACAGGTACGAGTCACCAAAAAACGAATAACCGCGTACATCGGTGGCGCCAGGCACAGCCAGCATGGTATTAGCCAATGGCCAGGTTATTTATTCCTCGACCAGTTGCGGCGCTTGGCCTGGGTAACTGGTTTTGACTATCACTTGCACGTCAGACAAATCAGGAATGGCATCCAACGGGGTGCTCACCATGGCGCGCCAACCAAACCAAGCGGCTAACAGCGCCGCCAGTAAAACCAGTATTCGGTTGCGAATGGACGCATTAATGATTTGCGTGAGCATCTTGCACCTCCGGCTTGCCTTGTTGCTGGCGGTTTAGCCGATTGCCTTGCAGGGTCGCTTCGGAGTCCAGCAAGAACTGCCCCGACACCACCACCTGCTCGCCAGCCTGAAGACCGTGCAGAATTTCTGCTTGATCACCAACCACTAAACCTACATGAACAGCGCGCTGTTCAAAGCCACCTTCGCTATTGCGCACCATAACGCGGTTGTCGCTGCCGATAACAATTAAGCTGCTTAGTGGCACCACCAAGGCTTCGCGCTTGGGCCCGCCATACAGCTCAACTTCGGCCTGCATGCCGACCAATAAGCCGTTACCGACTTCGCTATTAGGTAGCTTGATACGAACGCGCTGGGTGCGTGTTTTGGCGTCAAGCTCCGGATAAATGTAATCGATGGTAGTTTCGTAAGCATTCAGATTCGCTTGTGGCAGCGTGATGTCTACCGGCGCCCCCACTTTTAGCCAATCACTGTAACGCTCAGGAACATCGGCAATCAACCAGAAACTGTCGGTGCCCACTAACGTCATCATGGCTAGCCCCGGCTCAACATACATCCCTTCGGCAATATTTAGCTGCGTCACTACGCCAGCATGAGCGGCATAAACTGGCACACGGTAGAAAATCTCTTTGGTTTGCTCAAGCTGCTTCACCAGGCTTGGGGCAAAGCCAAGCAGCTCAAGGCGCAGACGCGAGTCACGCAATAAACGTGCGTTGGCGCTGTTGCTTAAGGCCTGTAAAAAGTCTTGCTGCGCAACCACCAGCTCACGGCTATAAATTTCATAAATTTTGTCGCCTTGCTGCACGCTTTGCCCTTCGCTGCGCACGTGAAGTTTTTCCACCCAGCCGGCGGCGCGCGAATGCAAGTGGTGTTGCGCGTTGGCATTCCATTGTACAGTGCCTATGGTTGGGTAATAGCGCCACAGCGTGTCGTAGGTAACGGCGGTGGTTTGAATACCTAAATTCTGCTGCATTTGGTCGCTGACCACCACATTAACCTGCTCAGCCCGCTGCTGCGGTTCTAGGTCCATTCCGCAGATAGGGCAGGTGCCCGGTTCGTCACTAATAATGTGGCTATGCATGGGGCAAACGTATTCAACCCCTTGCTGTTGTTGCTCTGCATGGTCGTGCTTCAGCTCAAACTCTTGTGCTTGTGCCAGTGAATGTGTTCATGGCTCAAATTATAAACCCACTTCTGGTGAAATTACCAGAAGTGGGTTTGTCTTAGTGGCAAGTACTATTTACCAGCACTAGGTACCAAGTAAGCTTACCAAATAGTAACGCGCTCTTCCGGCGGCAAGTACAGCTTGTCGCTTGGCTTCACGTCAAAGGCTTCGTAGAACGCTGGAATGTTCACTACAGTACCGTTTACGCGGTAATCTGCTGGCGAATGTGGGTCACTCAACACTTGGTTACGTACGAACTCGTCACGTGCTTTGTTTTTCCACACTTGCGCCCAACCTAAGAACACACGTTGTTCACCGGTGTAGCCGTCCATTACTGGCGACTCTTTACCGTTGAGTGAATTCACGTAGGCACGGTAGGCAATGGTTAAGCCCGCTAAGTCACCAATATTTTCACCTAAGGTTAATTTACCGTTGATGAAAGTTTCTGGAATAACTTCATAGCTGTCGTATTGCGCGGCTAACTGTGAACCACGAACGTCAAAGGCTTCACGGTCAGCGTCTGTCCACCAGCTGTTTAAGTTGCCGTCACCGTCGTATTTAGAGCCTTGGTCGTCAAAACCATGGCCTAATTCGTGACCGATAACCGCACCAATACCACCATAGTTCACAGCGTCTTCAGCGTTCATGTCAAAGAACGGCGGCTGCAAAATACCTGCTGGGAAAACAATTTCGTTACGCACAGGGCTGTAGTACGCGTTAACGGTTTGCGGCGTCATGCCCCAGTCTTCTTCTTTCACTGGCTGACCAATTTCACTAATGTTTTCTTGGTAATCAAACGCAAACGAACGCTTCACGTTTTCTACCAAGTTATCGTCAGTCACAACAAGGTCAGAGTAATCACGCCACTCACTTGGGTAGCCAACGTACGGAGTAAATTTGCTTAATTTCTCAAGTGCTTTTTGCTTGGTCTCTTCAGACATCCATTCAAGATCTTTAATGGACTCACCGTAAGCTACAATCAAGTTATCAACCAATTCTTCCATGCGCGCTTTCGCTGCTGGCGGGAAGTATTCAGCAACATACAGCTGACCAAGTACTTCGCCTAAGGCACGATCAGTTGCGTCAACACCACGCTTCCAACGCGGCTCTTGCTCTGGCGTACCGCGTAGTACTTTGCCGTAAAACGCGAAGCTGCGATCGTTGATTTCTTCGGTTAGCACAGAAGAAAAACGGCTGACGGTTTTAAGCGTCATGTAATGCTTCCAAGTTTCTACGCTCACGTCGTCGAATAGGTCACCAAAGGCTTCGAAATAGCTTAACTGTGAAATAACGATCTGATCAGCAACATCAATGCCAGTTACTTTGGCATAAGTGTCAAAATCAAAGTTACCTAGTAACTGCTTCACTTCGGCAGGTGATTTCGGGTTATAAGTTGCTTCAGCGTCACGGCTTTGCACGCGGCTCCACTGCACTTCTGCTAATTTGGTTTCTAATTCCAAAATGGCATCGGCTGCTGCTTCTGCTTGCTCGTAGTCAACCAAAGCTAAAATATCTTTGATATAAGCTTTATATTGCGCGCGAATTTCAACGAATTTCTCATCGTCTTTCAGGTAATAGTCGCGATCTGGCAAGCTCAAACCCGATTGCCCCATGTACAAGGCGTTGTAGTCTGGGTTTTTCTTGTCGCCATACACGTAAAAACCAATTGGAGCACTCACGCCCAACTTCGCTAATTCGGCAAAGCGCGCTGCCACGTCGGCGTGGGTTTCAACTTGTGCAATAGCTTGCAAGTCTGCAGCAATTGGGGTGTAGCCTAAGCTGTTTAGCTTCTCAACATCCATAAAGCTGTTGAAGAAGTCACCAATTTTTTGGGCATTGCTGCCTTCTTCGGCGTCTTTGGCTGAAGCCGTTTCAATTAACGTACGCAAGCGTTCTTGGTTGCGCTCACGCAACTCTAAAAATGAACCAATGCGTGACTTGTCAGCTGGCATTTCAGTGTTGTCATACCATGTGCCGTTCACGAACTGGAACAAGTCGTCTTGTGGGCGCACTTCGGTGTTGAAGGCGTCAAGGCGCAAGCCCGAAGTAAGTTGTTGTTGCTCTTGTTGAGCTTGGGTATTTTGTTGTTCAGCCTGTTGTGGTGAGCATGCAGCCACACCTAACGCGAGCGCAACGCTCAGCGCAATTGTACTTACTTTATTCATAAGTTCCCCGTTTAAAATTAATGCCCTATTACTTCGTCAGTAAATAGGTACTCTTTTAGCTCTTCATCAAAAACTTTGTCACGGCGCCTTATCCACTCTAGGGTCATGGCTGCGTGTTCTTTTTCTTCATCGCGATTGTGAATTAAAATTTTCTTTAACTCGTCGTCTTTGCAGACATCAATGCGTTGGTTATACCAATCAACTGCTTCAAGTTCTTCCATTAACGAAATAATTGCCCGGTGCATATCGCGGGTTTCGTCAGACAATAATTCGTACGGCTCATGATACCCTTCGTTGGCCATAACTGCCTCCGTTGTTGTATGCGTGAATTGTCAGTGATTGTTGTCAGTACCCTTCTACCATAAGCTATGCGCCATGTGTTCACAACATAAATGCTATGCTAAGCGCCGCATGAAGATGAATTTTTGTCGCAAAGTGTGTCACCAATATGTGTCACCAACGGAATTTGATATATACACAAGCGTGTGTATACTTACTGCTAAGGATCAGCATGAAATCAGCCGACCTCATAAAGCTTCTTTTAGTTCATGGATGCCTGTTTATTCGCCATGGCAAAGGGGATCACCAAATTTGGTATTCACCAATAACTGAAAGAAAATTTACGGTTCCACACCCCAAAAAAGATTTGCCCGTTGGCACGTTGAAAAGCATAAAGCGTGCGGCTGGCATTGATTAACAAGGAGTTTTCATAAGATGATGTTCATGGTTGGAATAGAACGACCTCGCTCCGAAAAAGAAGCTTGGGGCTTAATTGTGCCAGTGTTTGATAAGTTTGGTTATGGATGCTTTTCTGCGTTCGACAGCGAGAGTAGCATTTTATCCCATGCACAGATGGCTATTTTGAGTGCTGCCGAAGAGTTTATCCAAGATGGGCATTTATTCACCGCATTAGACGAAGGGTTTCGCAATTACCGTGAAGAATATCCTGATTATCACGATTGGATTGCCGTAGACGTACCCGTCGAAAGATTAAAACGACGACAGAAAAGGATTAATATCACGTTACCAGAAACATTGTTAGCACGCGTCGACGCGTATGTCGGTTTTCATCGTGAGTTTAAAGATCGTTCAGATTTTTTGGCTAAAGCAGCAGATAAATATATTTCGGAAGAAAAAACCCCGTGAGGTGAGTCACGGGGTTTTTGTGTTTGCTACTTTTTCGCTTTTTTGTTTGGAAGGTCGGTGATTGAGCCTTCGAACACTTCAGCGGCTAAGCCAACTGATTCATGCAAGGTTGGGTGCGCATGAATGGTTAATGCGATGTCTTCTGCGTCACAGCCCATTTCTATGGCCAAGCAGATTTCGCCTAATAACTCACCAGCGTTTGAGCCAACGATAGCACCACCAATAATGCGGTTGTTTTTGTCAAACAACAACTTAGTGAAACCATCTGTTGCGCCTTGTGCAATCGCACGGCCAGAAGCTGCCCATGGGAATACTGCCGCTTCGTACTCAACGCCTTGCTCTTTGGCTTCTTTTTCAGTTAAACCAGCCCATGCAACTTCTGGGTCAGTGTAGGCAATTGAAGGAATAACTTTCGGGTCGAAGTAGTGTTTCTTACCGGCAATAACTTCCGCTGCAACGTGGCCTTCGTGAACCGCTTTGTGCGCCAGCATTGGTTGGCCAACAATGTCACCAATTGCGAAGATGTTCTTCACGTTAGTGCGCATTTGGTTGTCTACTTCAATAAAGCCGCGGTCAGTGACGTTCACACCGGCGTTTTCTGCGCCCAGTTTCTTACCATTTGGCGCACGTCCAACAGCCACGAGAACTGCGTCGTACTTCACTGGTTTCTCAGGTGCTTTGTCGCCTTCAAAAGTCACGTGAATACCGTCTTTTTTGGCTTCAACTTTCGCCGCTTTGGTGTTCAACATGATGTTGTCGAACTTCTTCGAAATTGACTTGGTGAAGGTTTTGATAATGTCTTTGTCAGCCGGTGGAATAAGCTGCTCAGTCATTTCAACCACGTCGACTTTCGAACCTAACGCGCTATAAACACAGCCCATTTCTAAACCGATAATACCGCCGCCCAAAATCAACATACGGCCCGGTACAAATGGCAGTTCTAATGCGTCAGTTGAGTCCCAAATGCGCTCATCTTCATGCGGAACGAAAGGCAGTTTGATTGACTGAGAACCGGCCGCGATAATGGCATGTTCAAAGTTCACAACGGTTTCTTTGCCGTCTGCGTCTTTTACTTTCAGTTGCTTGTCGCTCGCAAATTCGCCAACCCCGTTTACCACGGTTACTTTGCGCATTTTCGACATTTGACCTAAGCCACCGGTTAATTGACCGATGACTTTTTCTTTGTGCTTACGAATTTTGTCGAGGTCGATTTTTGGCTCGCCGAATTCTACGCCTTCAGCGCCCATGTGCTTGGCATCTTCAATGTGCTTCGCAATGTGCAGCAATGCTTTTGAAGGAATACAGCCTACGTTCAAGCACACGCCACCTAAGGTGCTGTAGCGCTCAACCAATACGGTTTCTAAACCTAAGTCAGCAGCACGAAATGCCGCAGAGTAACCACCTGGGCCGCCACCGAGAACGACAACTTGGGCCTTCACTTCTTTGCTCATATCAACCTCGTTAGAATTCGGGAAAACAGTTCGGTAAAAACGTTGGGGCTGATTATAACAGCCCCACGGTCATTTGTTTAATTTATAGAACTAATTTGCGGATATCCGACAAAACAGCGCTTAAATACACACTAAAACGGGCCGCAACCGCACCGTCGATGACACGGTGGTCGTAGCTTAAGCTTAGTGGCAACATTAAGCGTGGTTCAAACTCTTTGCCATTCCACTTTGGTTTCATGTCGCTTTTCGACACGCCCAAAATAGCGACGTCTGGCGCATTCACAATTGGGGTAAACGCTGTGCCACCAATACCGCCTAGGCTTGAGATTGAGAAACATCCGCCTTGCATGTCTTGCGCTTTCAGTTTGCCGTCACGCGCCTTGGCACTAATTTCTAGCAGTTCGTCAGAAAGCTCGTAAATGCCTTTTTTGTCGACATCACGAATAACCGGAACCACCAAGCCATTTGGCGTATCAACCGCAATGCCAATATGCACGTATTTCTTCATGATCAGGTGCTCGCCGTCTTCAGCCAGCGACGAGTTAAATACAGGGTACTCGCGCAGCGCTTTGGCCACAGCCTTCATAATGAATACCAACGGAGTAATTTTCACACCGTCTTTTTTCTTCGCTTGCAGTTCGTTTTCTTGCTTACGGAAGGCTTCAAGCTCAGTGATATCGGCTTCGTCGAACTGCGTCACATGTGGAATGGTTACCCAGTTACGATGCAGGTTCGGGCCAGAAATCTTCTGAATTCGGGTTAACGGCACTTCTTCAATGTCGCCAAATTTGCTGAAATCAACTTTCGGCGGCGCTATGACTTGCAAACCACCAGCACCTTGACTAACACCGCTTGACGCAGTCGCTTTCGGACGTGACAACTCGTACTTCACATACTCTTGCACGTCTTCTTTCAAGATACGCTCTTTACGGCCAGAGCCTTTCACGCTGTTTAGGTCAACCCCAAACTCATGCGCTAAGCGGCGAACCGCAGGCGAAGCATAAGCCAAGCCTTCAGCTTTCGACTTTTTATCCAACGGATGGTCCGGCACCGGCGGCTGTTTGGGTGCAGATCCAGCCGGGTCAGATCCAGCTTTAGCTGGGTCTGACCCCACTTTCTCCTCTTCGGCTTTAGCCGAAGAGGACACGTCTTTCCCACCACTTTCCGCAATGCCAGCACCACCAGCAACCTCAAGCATAATAACCAAAGAGCCTTGCTTGACCTTGTCGCCAACTTTAACCTCAACCGACTTCACCACACCCGCTTCCGGGCACGGCACATCCATGGTGGCTTTATCGGTTTCAAGCGTAATCAAACCGTCTTCGGCGTTAACTTCGTCGCCTTCGCTGACCAGCACCTCAATAACATCAACCTCACCATCTTCGCCGATGTCAGGTACCGTCACCTCTATAGTCTTACTCGATGCCGAGTCTGCAGCTGAGGGTGCAGATCCGCTCTCGTCGCTACCGCGATCGGGGTCAGATCCAGCGTCAGCTGGGTCTGACCCCACTTTCTCTTCTTCGCCTTCAGGCGAAGAAGACGTGTCTTTACCGCCACTTTCCGCGCTGTCAGCACCGCTGTCAGCACTGTCGTCATCACCACCAGACTCAAACATCGCCAACAAATCGCCTTCTTTTATCTTGTCGCCAACTTTCACTTTCATTTCGGCAACAACACCCGCAAAGGGTGCCGGAATATCCATTGAGGCTTTATCACTCTCAACCGTGATCAGCGAGTCTTCGGCTTCAACGCTGTCGCCTTTATTGACCAAAATTTCGATGACTTCAACTTCATCACCGCCCACATCGGGGGCTTTTACTTCTACTAAATCTGCCATTTTTGCCTCCGCTCCCGTTGCTTACGCGTATTGTGGGTTGATTTTGTTGGTGTCGATACCGAAGTCTTTAATGGCTTTCTCCACCACTTTGGCATCAATGTCACCCGCTTTGGCTAACTCAGTCAGTGCCGCAACAACAATGTATTGCGGGTTCACTTCAAAGTGACGACGCAAGTTTTCGCGGCTGTCTGAACGACCGAAACCATCAGTACCTAACACGCGGTAAGGGGTTGGTACCCACGCACGAATTTGATCAGCGTACTGCTTCATGTAGTCGGTTGCTGCAATGGTTGGGCCTTTGGCCTTGCTTAACACCTCAGTGACATAGGCCGTTTTCTGCTTCTTGCCTGGGTTCAGCATGTTGTAACGTTCTACGTCGTAACCGTCGCGTGCCAATTCATTGAAAGAGGTTGCGCTGTAAACTTTGGCGGTAACACCATAGTCGTTTGCCAAAATTTTCGCGGCTTCGCGTACTTGCTGCAAAATAGTGCCCGAACCAAGCAATTGAACTTCGCCCTTGGCGCTTTTCGCTTTCACGCTTTCGAACTCGTACAAGCCTTTAATAATACCTTCTTCAACGCCTTCTGGCATTTCTGGTTGCGCATAGTTTTCGTTCATCACGGTTAAGTAATAGAACACGTTTTCTTGCTCACCATACATGCGGCGTAAGCCGTCTTGCACAATCACCGCCACTTCGTAACCGTAAGTTGGGTCATAAGTAATACAGTTTGGCACCGTGTTGAACAAGATGTGGCTGCTGCCGTCTTGGTGCTGCAGGCCTTCACCGTTCAATGTTGTACGGCCAGCCGTACCACCCACTAAGAAGCCACGCGCTTGGCTGTCACCAGCGGCCCACACCAAGTCACCCACACGTTGGAAACCAAACATAGAGTAATAAATGTAGAACGGAATCATCGGCTCATTGTTGGTTGAGTAGCTAGTCGCTGCTGCTACCCATGACGCCATGGCGCCTAGCTCGTTGATACCTTCTTGCAATACTTGGCCTTGTTTATCTTCGCGGTAGTAAGCCACTTGGTCCGCGTCTTGTGGCTCATATTTCTGGCCTTGGCTAGAGTAAATACCTACCTGACGGAACAAGCCTTCCATACCAAAAGTACGGGCTTCGTCTGGAATAATTGGCACAATGCGTTTGCCAATTTTCTTGTCTTTTAACAGCGCGGTTAGTACGCGTACAAACGCCATGGTGCTTGAAATTTCACGCTCGCCTGAGCCTTTCGTTACCGCTTCAAAGGCTTTCAGCGATGGAATTTCTAGCTCAACGTTGGTGGTTGGCGTACGCTTCGGCATGAAGCCACCTAGCGACTCACGGCGCTCGCGCATGTACTTCATTTCTTCGCTGTCTTCAGGGAACTTGTAGAACGGAATGTCTTCAAGCTCGCTGTCTTTAATTGGAATGTTGAAACGGTCACGGAAGTGCTTAATGGCTTCCATGTCCATTTTCTTCACTTGGTGGGCAATGTTTTTACCTTCGCCCGCTGCGCCCATGCCATAACCTTTCACGGTTTTCGCCAAGATAACCTGTGGACGACCTTTGGTGTTCACTGCTTTGTGGTAAGCCGCGTACACTTTCATTGGGTCGTGGCCACCACGGTTTAAGCGCCAGATGTCTTCGTCAGTCAGGTTCGCTACCATGGCTTTTGTTTCTTCAGTTTTACCGAAGAAATGCTCACGCGTGTACGCGCCGCCTTTGGCTTTGTAGTTTTGGTACTCGCCATCGACGCTGCTTTGCATAATGTCGGCCAACTTGCCTTCGGTGTCGCGATACAATAGAGGGTCCCAATAACGACCCCAAATAACCTTGATCACTTCCCAACCAGCACCACGGAAGGTGCCTTCAAGCTCTTGAATAATCTTGCCGTTACCACGCACAGGGCCGTCAAGACGCTGCAAGTTACAGTTCACAATAAAGGTTAGGTTATCTAGGCCTTCGCGGGTTGCTAAGCCAATAGCACCTAAGCTTTCTGGCTCGTCCACCTCGCCGTCACCTAAGAAGCAGTAAACACGCTGATTTGAGCAGTCTTTTATGCCACGGTCGGTTAAGTACTTCAGGTAACGGGCTTGGTAAATTGCCTGCATTGGGCCAAGGCCCATGGATACCGTTGGAAACTGCCAAAAATCTGGCATTAAATGCGGGTGCGGGTAAGAAGGAATACCTTTGCCGTCCACTTCTTGACGGAAGTTGTTCAGCTGTTCTTCGCTAATACGGCCTTCTAAGTATGCGCGGGCATAAATACCCGGGCTTGCGTGACCTTGAATAAACAAGAAGTCACCGCCGTCTTGGTCGGTCGGAGCACGGAAGAAATGGTTAAAGCCAACATCGTACAACATGGCTGACGACGCAAAACTTGAAATATGACCACCAAGCTCAAGTTCTTTTTTCGAGCCGCGTAATACCATGGCCAACGCGTTCCAACGAATCGCAGAGCGAATGCGGTGCTCAATGGTGCGGTTGCCCGGCATTTCTGGCTCTTGGCTAGCAGGAATAGTATTCAAGTACGCAGTGGTTGCGTTGTATGGCAAATACGCACCGCTGCGGCGCGCTTTTTCAATTAACGATTCGAGTAAGAAGTGCCCGCGTTCGGCGCCGTCTTGTTCCAACACCACCTCGAGGGCGTCAAGCCACTCGCGCGTTTCTTGCGGGTCGATGTCGTTTTGTAAATGGTCAGTCATACTTCTGTCCTTACCCTTGCTGAGTTCGGCGTAGCGACCGCTGAATTCGTGACTGTTCACGATTCGAGGTGAGCAACGCATGTTCAATATAGGCTAGCAACTGATGACAAGCTTCACGCGCCTGTTCGGGTTCACCAGCCGAAATAGCAGCAACAACCTGCTGCCGATGTTCGTGTAATTGCTGCATAACACCCGGCTTGTGCGCGAGGTCTTGCAGGTTCTGAAGAATATTTTTCTGCAACAGTGGCAACATACTGCGTACCAAGTGCAATAAGATCACATTGTGTGAGGCTTCGGTAATGCGCAAGTTAAACTCGGTTAATGCCTGCGCTTGTGCGGCCAGCTCCGTACCTGGCTCTTGCTTGAGCGCCGCAAACGCCGCTTGAATGGCTTCCATATCTGCCGGCGTACCGCGCATGGCTGCATAGTACGAACTAATGCCCTCTAACGCGTGGCGAAACTCAAGCAAATCAAATTGTGACTCAGGGTGCTGCGCCAACAAGTCGAGCAACGGCTCAGCAACTCGCTCTTGCATGTTATCGCACACATAGGTGCCACCACCTTGACGGCGCTCAACTAAACCACGCGCTTCAAGTTTTTGAATAGCTTCACGCAAACTCGGCCGCGACACTGAAAATTGGGCAGCCAAATCACGCTCCGAGGGCAATCGGGCCCCGGCTTCCAGGGTTCCGTCCACGATCATGGCTTCAATGCGTTCCATAATCACGTCGGATAATTTTGTCTGTTGTATGCGCTGAAATGTCATTTGAAAATCCAAATTCGATATTAGCTATTAGATATCGGATATCAGATTGACGGCGCTTCGCACCACCCGGCGTGTAACGCCGGGCTACTTGCTGATATCTGATATCTAACAGCTAATATCGTCGTTGCTTTTGCCTTTGGTCATACCAATGAACCAATATTCTAGATCAGGGTTCGGCAAAACCCAAGCACAAACTGCCTAAACCCATCCGCCGATCGTTAACAGGGCAACAAAAACGATATATAACAAAAGGTTACGTTTAACCATCGCGACAGTGGTCAGAGCAGTTAGATCTTCGGCTTGCTCAGCGACTTTGGTGAGCGCGATGAAGTTATTTTGTGGCTTGTTGCCCACAGAGTTCAGCCATACTGCGGCCGCTTTTGAGAAATTACCAACCAATAAAAAGCCGAGCGTCATGAGCCGCGTCGGTAACCAGTTAATAATTTGATTGGCCAATTCCCAGCGTGGGCTGCGACTGTGGCGCATGTCGCGCAAAGTGGCATAAACAAGTGCGCCGGTAATGCCGAACAGCACAAAGTAAGTCAGCACCGCAAAGTAGTGGCGCAGATGAATCCATAATAAAAGGTGCTCAACCGGTGTATCTTCGGTGCGCCCCGCTGCTTGTTGAAGTTTCTTTAGTTGCTCTGCTTGTTCGGCATCGTCTTCTTCGGCAACCGCTTCTAAATAATGTTTATAAGCTTTGCGTGCATCCGGTGCTTGAATGGCCACGAGCACTCCTGCGGCGCTGACTAAAAACGAAAGTAACGTGCTTCCCACTAACAGCAGCACAAAACCAATGGCCAACGCCGGAATAATGGCCCACAACACCTGGCCTAAGTCATGTTGGCGCCAGCCTTGTAGCTGGGAGCTTTTCACTTGCCAGTGTTGCCAACGCAAAATAATGCGACGCCAGTGAAAATTGCGGGTAATTTCCAACGTTCGCTCGAGCGAATAAGCAAGCAAAATAGCCAACAAGTACATGCGTGTTTATACCTTCTTTGTCAAATTATCGTTCAACAAGTGTTTGAACCGTGGCCAGTCAAACGCTGGGCCTGGGTCAGTTTTGCGCACCGGCGCAATATGTTCGTGCCCTACTATACGATGCCGCGTCAAAGCCGGATAGTGATCAATAAGTTGTCGGGCCACTTCGGCTAAGCGTTCATATTGCTTTTGAGTGTAGGGTGTGGTGTCGGTTCCCTCAAGTTCAATGCCAATGGTAAAGTCATTGCAACGGCGCCGACCACAATAATTAGAGCGTCCCGCATGCCAAGCGCGGCGATGGAAAGGAACATATTGTATAAGCTCGCCATCGCGACGTATTAAACAATGCGCCGAAACACGTAAGCCTTCAAGAATAGCGAAATCTGGGTGCGCCGTGGTGTCTAGCGTGCCCATGAATAGCTCATCAATATAGGGCCCGCCGAACTCACCGGCCGGCAAACTAATACCGTGCACCACTAACACACTGATGTCGGTAGCGTCTGTGCGTTCATCCGCGTGAGGCGACTCGTGCTGTATGGCTTGCTCAAGCCAACCGTTTTTAATCATTTGTCAGCTTCGCTTGAATCAGAGTTAGTCAAAATACGATGCGGTAACATGCGCTGGTGCAGAATACCGTGAACAACTAACATATTGCTTTTCACTCGGTAAAAAATAGTATGACTGGCAACTGAATACATTCTCATTGAATATTCTAACTTAGTGTTCGGTTTGCCTAAATTAGGAAATTCGCTGAGTAAATTAAGAGCTGCTTCAATCCGTTGGTTATATAAGTGAGATTGCTCAGTGCCCCATTGAGCTAACGTATACTCTTGAATTTTTAAGAGATCACCTAATGCTTTTGACGTAAGTTTATAGCTCAGCATTTGTCATACTTACCAGCTCGAATATCCGCAAATACGGCTGGGCCATCATGCAGATCGCCATCGCGCTCTTGTTGCAGCGAAACCTCAAGTTGAGCTTTAAGCGAAGCTAGCTTCATCTTTTCAATCATTTCATATTCCTCCATGGAAATAACTACCGCGACCGGCTTGTTATTCTTTGTGATTGTTATGGGCGTTCCTTGCACTTTCATAATGAGCTCTCCAAAGTGGGTTTTGGCTTCATTAGCTGTCATTGTTTTCATCATCACACCGTTTACTTCGTTCGATTTAAACGATATATAGCCTATGCGTTTACAATAAGCCAGTGAAACGCTCTCTTTTAACACGTTTGGCGCCGATCATTTTCAAATTGAGATATCGCGTATTGAGTGAGCCGTGCTTTTCGCAAACCATAAGTCGCAAACAACAAGTCTTAAGCGGAAACTACTGACTTGTGAGTTAAGCGCCACAGCCCTACAATAGGCACACTTTCGCATTGATGATCACCACCGAATAAAAAGGCACACCCATGGATACTCGAGTAGACCCAAGCCTGTTGGCAGCGGACCGTGAGCAGATGGTACAGCGCGCTCTGCAAGAAGATTTGAATGGACTCACTGCTGATTTGGATATTACCGCGCAGCTCATTCCGGCGGGCGAGCAAGCTCGGGCCACATTGATTACCCGTGAAGACGCAGTGATTTGTGGCGTGGATTGGGTCAACGAAGTATTTAAGCAACTTGGTGGCGAGGTTAACGTGACTTGGCATGTGACCGACGGTGACGACGTGGCCGCTGACAGCTTATTGTGCGAACTTGAAGGCCCAGCACGCGTCATCCTAACTGGCGAACGCACCGCCTTGAACTTTTTCCAAACCTTATCGGGCGTTGCCACAACCACCGCGCACTATGTCCGCCACTTAGAGGGCAGCAATACGCGCCTGCTCGACACCCGTAAAACCATTCCAGGCCTGCGCACCGCATTAAAGTACGCCGTTGTCTGCGGTGGCGGGTTTAATCATCGTATTGGTTTGTACGACGCCTACCTAATAAAAGAGAACCACATTATGGCTTGCGGCGGCATTGCACAAGCCATTGCGCAGGCGCGAAAGCTCAATCCGGGCAAGCCGGTAGAAGTAGAAGTCGAAAATTTAAGCGAATATGACGATGCGCTTAAGGCCGGAGCTGATATCATCATGCTTGATAACTTCTCTTTACAGGATATTTACACAGCAGTAGAACAACGTACAGGTCAGACCCGCTTAGAAGTGTCCGGAAACATAACCGATAAGCGTTTGAAAGAATTAGCGTTAACTGGAGTGGACTTTATATCTTCCGGCGCTATAACAAAAAATATACAGGCTATTGACCTTTCTTTAAGATTTCAAAAACTTTAGCTATTGACGAATAAAAATGTTCTGCTATGTTTTAACTGCAATGCGCAACTAAGTACCAGAAATGGGCTTAGCTGCCAGGCACGCTTTAAAAGGCAAAGCCACCGAGAGGTGGTGACGCAAAACCTCCGGTCCAACTATGCTGCCATAGGTACATAGCGGATAGCGGGGCTGCAGGCTAAAGTCTGGTGGGTTGAAGTAGCTTTCCGATGTAAGTCGACAAAGCAAAACCACTTGTTCTTTCGGCTGATGCAGATGACTTGTTTGGTTCACTTATAGTGGCCTCCAAGTGCTGTAAGCATCTGGTTGCTACTTTAAATGGACTACAACAACAACTAATAAGTTCGGAAAAACTTTCGGGAGATATTTCATGAAAGCGCAAGTACAAAAAGGTTTCACCTTAATCGAATTGATGATCGTTGTTGCGATCATTGGTATTTTGGCCGCTGTTGCAATTCCTATGTACAGCGATTACACACAACGTGCTAAGGCTTCTACTGGTTTAGCTGCGTTGGCAAATTACAAAACGACCGTGGCAATGTGCTATCAGACTTACGGCTCCTTGGATGATTGCGATGCGTCGACTGATGCTAGCACTGTAACCAACCCCGATAATTCGACTACGGTAGTTCCAGCTAATATCACTCCAATTCCTAAAGCTATTGCTGCTGGTGACACAGCTAATAAGGTTAACGGTTTAATCGAAGCTGACGTAACAGCAGGAGTTATCTCAGCTACACTTGAGGCACGTGATGTTGATGGAAACCTTATTGGTGTAACCATGACTCCTGAAGCAGCAGGGGGCGGTAACATTCGTTGGATCATCGCTTGCTCTGATTATGACTCTGGCACCCGCGTAGATGGGTGTACAGTTGGTGGCGTCGCAACTCCTGCTGATCCTTCTGCTTAATATTTAAATAGTTTGTTTTGAGCCGGCCCTAGACGGTAATAATCGTCTATCCGGCTCTTCCTTATCTAACGTTTGTAAAGGTAAATCATGCTGCATCACTCCCTCGCGGCGCTGCTGCTGCGTGACAAACTCATCCCTGAAGATAAGCTCACCCGTTGTAGTGAGTATGCTTGGGAAAATAAGCTACCATTTAGTGCCTGTTTAATTGAACAGAAGCTTATTTCGCCAAGCGAACTTGCCAACTTTTGTTATCTTGAATCAAATGCCCCGTGGCTAGACTTAGACGCCTTTAACCCAGACTTTCTGCCGCAAGAATTCATCAACGAACGCCTTATTCGTAAAAACCACGCGTTGCCTTTGTATATGCGCGGCAACGTGCTTTACGTGGCGGTTTCTGACCCAACCCGTATTGAAACGCTGGACGAATTTCAGTTCCGTACCCGCATGCAAACCGAAGCGGTGTTGGTGGAAGAGAGCAAGCTACAAAAGCTGATTGATACGGTACTAGAAAACGAATCTTCGGCACTTGGAGTTACCGCAGAAGACGAGCAAGAGCTGCGGGACATTGATGCCGCTGAAGAGCGCCAAGACGATACCGGTGCGGTTAGCGCGGATGTAAAAAACGATGCGCCTATTGTTATCTACATTAACAAAATGCTGCTGGATGCCATTAAGCGCGGTGCGTCAGACTTACACTTTGAACCCTACGAGCAAGAATATCGCATTCGTTTTCGTATTGATGGCGTACTGCATGAAATTGCGAAACCTCCCGTGCAGCTTGCTGGCCGTATTGCCGCGCGTTTAAAGGTGATGTCGCAACTGGATATTGCCGAGCGCCGTTTGCCGCAAGATGGTCGTATTAAGCTTAAGCTCTCAAAACACAAAGCCATTGATTTTCGGGTAAGTACCCTGCCGACGTTGTACGGCGAAAAAATAGTATTGCGTATTTTGGACGCCGCGGCAGCCATGATTGGTATCGAGTCACTGGGTTACGAGCCCGATCAGCAAAAGCTTTACGAAGAGGCCCTTGAGAAACCGCAGGGTATGATTCTGGTGACCGGCCCCACGGGTTCAGGTAAAACCGTATCACTGTATACCGGCTTGAACATACTCAACACGCCAGAACGTAATATTTCCACCGCGGAAGACCCTGTTGAAATTAACTTAATGGGTATTAACCAAGTTCAAATTAACGTAAAAGCTGGCTTAACCTTTGCTGATGCGCTGCGCTCGTTCTTGCGCCAAGACCCCGACGTAGTCATGGTGGGTGAGATTCGTGACTTGGAGACCGCAGAAATTGCCATTAAAGCGGCACAAACCGGTCACTTGGTGCTTTCTACTTTGCACACCAACTCGGCGGCAGAAACCTTAACCCGTTTAATGAACATGGGCGTACCGGCTTATAACATTGCCGGCTCGGTGACACTCATTATTGCTCAGCGCTTGGCACGCCGCTTATGCAACCAGTGTAAAGCGGAAGAAAAATTACCTGCCGAAGAAATGCGCCGCCAAGGCTTTAGCGAAGAACAAATTCAAACCAACACCATATTTAAAGCCGTGGGCTGTGACCAATGTACCGGCGGTTACAAGGGCCGTACCGGTGTGTATGAAGTCATGCCAATAACGCCAAACATAGCCGATTTGATTATGGAAGGCTCGTCATCATTAGACATAGCCAAACAAGCCCGTGAAGACGGTATTAACTCATTGCGCCAATCGGCGCTGTTAAAAGTAACTGCGGGCATTATTAGTTTGGCTGAAGCCAACCGCGTCACGAATTTCTAATTATAATAATTTAGCTAACTTTCTTATAAGCAGGTGCAGTAATGGCGAAGAAACCGCAAGCCGTGAAGGAAATCACCGAATTCGCATGGACAGGCATTAATAAGCGCGGCCAAAAAGTAAAAGGCCTGATGCGCGCAGACAACGATCGTGTGGTGCGCTCACGTTTACGCGACCAAGGCGTGATGCCTAAAAGCGTGAAGAAGAAAGGCAAATCGTTATTTGGCAATAAGAAAATTACCGGCGGCGACATAGCGCTATTCACCCGCCAAATCGCTACTATGTTGAGCGCTGGCGTACCTTTGCTGCAGTCGCTGGAAATGGTCGCCAAGGGCGTCGAAAACCCGAAAATTCGTGACTTAATGCTAACTATCGCCAACGATGTTGGCGCCGGCTCGCCTTTAGCCTCGGCATTGCGCAAGCACCCGACTATTTTCGATACCTTGTATTGCGACTTGGTGGATTCCGGCGAGCAATCAGGCTCGTTAGAAACTATTTTTGACCGTATCGCCACCTACCGCGAAAAGTCAGAAGCGCTCAAAGCAAAAATCAAGAAAGCTTTGGTGTACCCAGCGTCCGTTATTGTGGTGGCCTTGGTGGTGACCATTATCTTGCTTGTGTTCGTGGTACCACAATTTGAAGCGGTATTTAAAGACTTCGGTGCCGAGTTGCCTGCTATGACCCAGTTTGTGGTGTCATTGTCGGAAATTGTGCAGGAATATTTCTTATATGTTGCGGCGGCGCTGGTCGTTGCCGGATGGTTATTTAAGCGTGCCTATGGTAAAAGCCAAAACTTGCGCGACAAGGTCGACGCCATTTCATTGAAAGTACCCGTCATTAAAGAAATACTCAACAAAGCCGCGGTTGCGCGCTTTGCCCGCACGCTATCTACCACCTTTGCCGCCGGTGTGCCCTTAATTAACGCCTTAGAATCAGCGGCTGGGGCATCAGGGAACGCGGTATATCGCGATGCTATTTTCCGTATTCGCGATGAAGTGACCTCGGGTATGCAAATGAATACCGCCATGCAGTCGCAAGACTTGTTCCCAACCTTAGCCGAGCAAATGGTGTTTATCGGTGAAGAGTCCGGTTCGCTAGATGATATGCTAGCCAAAGTCGCTAGTATTTATGAGCGCGAGGTCGACGACTTGGTCGATAACTTAACCGCGCTGCTTGAACCCATGATCATGGTGGTGATTGGTGTGCTCGTCGGCGGCTTAATTGTTGCTATGTACTTGCCAATCTTCTCACTCGGTCAAGTGGTTAGCTAAGGAACAACATCAATGGAATTGATTTTAGACTACCCCGCCCAAACGGCTTGGGTAACCGCCTTCGGCCTTGCATTAGGCCTCGTTGTGGGCAGCTTTTTAAACGTGGTTATTGGCCGCTTTCCGGTAATGATGCAGCGCCAGTGGCAAAAAGAGTGTGCGGAAGTCTCCGGCATTATGCCTGAGCCTCAGCCAACCTTCAATTTAGCGACGCCCGGCTCACATTGCCCGAAATGCAAAACCGCCATCAAGTGGTATGACAATATTCCAGTCATTAGCTGGCTGGTGCTTAAAGCCAAGTGTCGCGCTTGTCACACAAAAATTAGCGCACGTTATCCGTCAATCGAACTGCTAACTGGCATTATTTTCGCGACTGTTGTGTGGCAACTCGGCTTCACCTTCACCACTTTCGTGTATTTGTGGTTAGCCTGCTTGCTTATTAGCATGTTTTTTATTGATGCAGACCACATGCTTCTACCCGACCAAATGACCTACCTGATGCTGTGGTCAGGGTTAGGTTTTGCCATGTATAGCGGCCACATACCACTGCAGGACGCCGTGATAGGTGCCATAGCCGGCTATTTAGCGCTCTGGAGCGTGTACTGGGCGTTTAAATTGCTTACCGGCAAGGAAGGTATGGGGTATGGCGACTTTAAGCTGCTAGCAGCGTTTGGCGCGTGGCATGGTTACCAAATGCTGCCGGTTACGGTTATTGCTTCAGCGGCGAGCGGTGCAGTTATTGGTATTATTTGGCAACAAATCAACCACAACAAGCAAGGGCAACCTATTCCGTTTGGACCGTTTTTGATCTGCGGTGGCGTTATTGCCATGCTGTGGGGCGAAGAGTTACTTAGCAGCTATTTGAACTGGGTACACGGCTAATGTTTGTAGTCGGCGTTACAGGCGGCATTGGTAGCGGCAAAACCACGGTCACCGACCTATTCTACCAACAAGGTATTGATGTGGTTGATGCTGACGTTATTGCTCGCGGCATGATGAACCCGGGTTCTGCGGCGCTTGAAGCTGTTAAGCAACGCTTTGGCGAGCAAGCACTGAACCCAGATGGTAGTTTGCATCGCGCCTGGTTACGCGAGCGCATTTTTGCCCACCCAGAAGACAAAACCTGGCTAAATAACCTAACCCACCCGCTGGTGCGCGAACAGTTGTTACAACAATTGGCGCAAGCTCAATCACCTTACGTGATTTTGTCTGCACCATTATTGATTGAAAACCGGCTGACTCAATTGTGCGACCGTGTACTGGTGGTGGATGTTAGCGAAGCGACACAAGTGGCGCGCACGGCCACGCGTGACAATACCAGTGCTGAGCAAGTGCAGGCCATTATTGCCGCCCAAGCCAGCCGCGAGCAACGTTTAGCCGCCGCCGACAATGTTATTGATAACAATGGCGTAGTGGAAGAGCTGCCCAAACAAGTGGAAAAATTACACGAACTTTACCTGCGCCTAGCTGCCAATAAACAAGCAACTCGTTGAAACTTCAAAATAAGCAGCTATTATAGGCTCATGTACATACATTACCGAGCTCATGGATAACAATAATAATAACGGCACCATAGACTACGAATATCCGCTTTTAGAGCGGGTACGCACTTATCTGCGCCTTGAGCATATTCTACAGGCGTTGCAACCTGCTACACCTGTTACTCAGCAAAATTACACCCGCTACTTTAGTGCCTTGTTTGCTATTTTGGATTTATGCGAGCGCAGCGACGTACGAACTGATGTGCAAAAAGATCTTGAGCGCCGCAAAGGCCAACTGAAAGTATGGGCCCAGCACCCAGACGTCAACCAAGAGCAATTGCAGCAAACCATTGAACAGGTTAATCAGGCATTGGCTGCTATTCAGCCGTTAAACCGCGTAGGCAGCAGTTTGAAGCAAGACCGTTTGCTGAGTGCGATTCGTCAACGGTTTGCAATGCCAGGCGGCACCTGCAACTTCGACGTGCCACAGCTACATTATTGGCTGAATCAGCCGCAACAGGTACGCGATAATGACGCTGCGCGTTGGTGGAATGAACTTGCCGTGTTAGTGGGTGGGCTTACCCTCGAGCTAGAACTGATGCGTGGCCAAGCCCGTTTTGAAAAGGTGACGGCGGTAAACGGTATGCTGCAAGAAAGCACCGAGCCGTTAAGCTTACTGCGCATAAGAGTAAGCGCTGACTTACCTGCTTACCCTGTTATTTCGGGCCACAAGCAACGATTTAATATTCGTTTTTTACGCTACGAGCCGGAAAACGGCCGCGCGTCCTTTGATCAAGATATTGAGTTTGGTTTAGCGCTCTGCCCTTAAGGGTTGCGGCGCAAAAAGTCTTGTAAACAGTCAATAATCGCCACGTTCGCTTCTGGAAACTGGTACGCATCAAGCTGATGCACCGGTACCCAAACCCATTCTTGCCCCTCTTTTTGGCGAACGTCACCATGAAAGTGCGTCACCATCCACACATCAAGTAACACATGCTTGTCAGGGTAATCAAAGGTAATAGCGGTTAGCGGGGAGGCCTCCTGCACGGCAATGTTACATTCTTCATGCAACTCGCGACATAAGGCTTGATAGACATCTTCGTGGGCTTCAACTTTGCCCCCGGGGAACTCCCATTTGTCCCCTTGGTGCAAATGCGCATGGCGGCGGCTAATAAACACGGCGCCGTCGGGGTTTTGAATCACCCCAACGGCAACGTGTACACGTTTAGATTTTGCCATGGCAATGTTTGTATTTTTTACCTGACCCACAAGGGCATGGCTCATTGCGGCCGACATCTGGTTTCGCTTGCGCTGGCCCTTGGCCGGCTGCGCTATCGCTACCGCTGGTTGGCGTGCTTTCGTGTTGAAACTCTTTTTGCTGTGCCGCTTCTGACGCGCGACGCTTGGCTTCTACAGCTTCAACGTCTTCTTCGGCACGCACACGCACTTTGCTTAAAATAGTGATCACTTCAAGCTTCAAGGCCTCAAGCATGTCAGCAAATAACTCGAACGCCTCACGCTTGTATTCTTGTTTCGGGTTCTTCTGTGCATAGCCACGTAAATGAATACCTTGGCGCAGATGGTCCATGGCTGCCAAGTGCTCTTTCCAGTGCATGTCGAGGCTTTGTAGCATAATGGTTTTTTCAAACTGGCGAATAACTTGTTCACCAACCATCTGCTCTTTTTCTTCGTATGCTTGAACCAGCGACCCAAGAATACGCTCGCGTAGAATTTCTTCATGCAACTTAGCGTCTTCGTCAAGCCACTTCGCCACTGGCAAGTCGACTGCAAAGTCAGCGCGTAAGCGTTCTTCTAAGCCTGCTACGTCCCACATTTCAATCAGTGAACCTGGTGGAATGTATTCGCTAATCACGCGTTCAATAACGTCTTCGCGAATTACCTTAATAGTTTCTGAAATGTCGCCTTCGTCAAGTAGCTCGTTGCGCTGCTCGTATACAACTTTACGCTGGTCGTTGGCTACGTCATCGTATTCAAGTAGCTGCTTACGAATATCAAAGTTACGCCCTTCAACTTTGCGCTGAGCGTTCTCTATGGCGCGGCTTACCCATGGGTGCTCGATGGCTTCGCCACGCTTCATGCCGAGGCGCTTCATCATGGTTGCCATGCGCTCAGAGGCGAACATGCGCATGAGTGAGTCTTCAAGCGACAAGTAAAAACGTGATGAACCTGGGTCACCTTGGCGGCCTGAACGACCACGTAGCTGATTATCAATACGGCGTGACTCATGACGCTCGGTACCAATAATATGCAAGCCACCCGCTTCAATAACGGCGTCATGACGTTCTTGCCATGCTGCCTTCACTTGCTCAATTTTCTCTGGCGTTGGCTCTTTAAGCTCTGAAATTTCAGTTTGCAGGTTGCCGCCCAATACAATATCGGTACCACGACCGGCCATGTTGGTGGCAATAGTCACTGCACCTGGCAAGCCGGCTTGCGCAACAATTTCAGCTTCACGGGCGTGGAACTTAGCATTCAACACGTTATGTGGAATTTTCTTTTTCTTCAACAAACGTGACAGCAGCTCTGAAGACTCAATTGAAATGGTACCAACCAACACCGGGCGCTTGGCTGTACGACATTCTTCAATGTCGGCCACAATGGCTTCGTATTTTTCTTCCGCGCTAATAAAGATTAAATCGGCGCGGTCATCACGAATCATCGGGCGGTTAGTAGGAATAACCACCGTTTCTAAGCCATAAATCGATTGAAATTCAAAGGCTTCAGTGTCTGCAGTACCAGTCATACCCGCTAGTTTAGTGTATAAGCGGAAATAGTTCTGGAAGGTAATCGACGCTAATGTTTGGTTTTCATTCTGAATTTTCACACCTTCTTTAGCTTCAATAGCTTGGTGTAAACCTTCTGACCAACGGCGGCCCTCCATGGTACGGCCGGTGTGCTCGTCAACAATAACAATTTGGTCGTCTTTGACAATGTAATCGACGTCTTTTTGGAACAAGTGGTGCGCACGCAATGCCGCGTTTACGTGGTGCAGCAAGGTAATATTTGCCGCTGAGAACAGCGAGTCATCTTCGGCCAGCATGCCGCGTTCTTTTAGAATTTCTTCCACGTGTTCTTGACCGTTTTCGGTCATGTGCACCTGCTTCGACTTCTCATCGATAGTGAAGTCGCCTTCGCCGCGCTCTTCTTCGGTGTCTTCTTTTTCTTGCTGTTGTAGCAACGGGACAATGTCATTCATTTTAATGTACATGTCCGAGCTATCTTCGGCGGCGCCAGAAATAATCAATGGCGTACGCGCTTCGTCAATTAAGATAGAGTCAACTTCATCGACAATGGCGTAGTTTAATTCGCGTTGAACGCGATCTTGCGGGCTAAACGCCATATTGTCGCGCAAATAGTCAAAGCCAAACTCGTTGTTGGTACCGTAGGTAATGTCGGCCGCGTAGGCTGCGCGTTTATCTTGTGGGTTCATACCCGGAATATTAAACGCAACGGTTAACCCAAGAAATTCAAACAGCGGGCGGTTGGTTTCCGCGTCACGACGTGCCAAGTAATCGTTCACCGTAACAATGTGTACGCCCTTGCCGCTTAACGCATTCAGGTAGGCCGACAAGGTGGCGGTTAGGGTTTTACCTTCACCAGTGCGCATTTCAGCAATGCGGTTGTCGTTTAAGATCATGCCGCCCACTAGCTGCACATCGAAATGGCGCATTTTGAACACGCGCTTTGACGCTTCACGCACTGTGGCAAAGGCTTCAACCAGCAAATCGTCTAAGTTTGCGCCCTGTTCAATACGCTGCTTAAATTCGACTGTTTTTTGTTTGAGTTCTTCGTCGCTGAGCGCTTCAAACTCTGGCTCGATGGCGTTGATTTGTTGAACTTTTTTCTGCAGACCTTTGAGGATACGGTCGTTGCGGCTACCAAATACCTTACGAAATAGACTACCTAACATGTGAGTTTTAGTTCCTGTTGTAACAACCGTGACGCTTAGTCAGCGTCACGATAGACAAATTTGTATGGGTCAATTTGACGATTATTACGCAATACTTCGTAATGAACATGAGGCCCGGTTGAGCGGCCCGTACTGCCGATAAGCGCAATTTTTTGCCCGCGCGTTACCACATCGCCTTCTTTCACCAACAATTCTTTACTATGACCATAACGGGTTTTTAAACCGCCGCCGTGGTCAATCTCAATAAGTTTACCGTAACCTGAACGCTCGCCGGCCCATGTGACAACACCTGCACCGGTAGCAAACACGCCAGCCCCTTCGTCCAGGCTGGCAAAGTCTAACCCCTTGTGCATGGCTGGTTGGCCATTAAACGGGTCTTTACGAATACCGTACTGTGACGACAGCCAACCCGAGTCAATTGGGCGGCCCGCGATGTAGCTCTCTGCTGAGATATGGTGACTCATCATCACAGACTCAAGTAGGGCAAGTTGTTTTTGTTTATCTGACAGCTGGCCCATCATGTTTTCGATTTGTTCAATCACATCACGGCCGTCAACACGTGGCGCATCTAAAATGGACGCCTCTGGGCCACCCATCATGTCGCCTTGTGATTCGGTAAAGGCAAATTCACCGTTGTCGAGGTCGGCAACCGATGCTAATCGCTGCCCAAGTGCATCTAAACGACGAAGTTGTGACTGCATCTCGCCTAAGTAGATCGTCATTGCGGTAAGCTTTTTCTCTGTTTCGTTTTTTAGCTCACGAACAACTTCTTGCTGTGCGGCAAGGGCTATCTTCTCTTCGGTAATTTTCGCTTGCGCGGCTTTCACGTCAAGCTGTGCCGGTGCCCAGGGTTTAGCCATCGCCACCGCGCCAAGCGCAGCTAGGCCGGCCAGCGACAACATCCGTCGACGGCTTAGCTCGAAGCTGAATTTTACTTTGGAGCCTCGGTAGAAGACTGTTAAACTCATGCAATCTCTCGCTGCGTATTATTATTTATGGCACGTAAACGACCACGCGATATACAACAATTGTTCGGCCGTCAACGCTTAGCGCGTTTTACAGACTTTACCGAGCAATACCAACTCTGGCAACAGCAATTGCAACATTGTTTTGATGCATTGCAGCTGTCGCCTATGTTGGCACATTGTAAAGTGGTGTCTGTTCGTGCTCACACCCTCGTGCTAGAAGTATCTTCGGCTGCCTTGGCAAGCCGCTTGAAACAACAGCAACGCCGCATTATAACGCATTTTCAATCGGAATCTACGGGCGATATCTCACAGCTTGACGTGCGGGTGCGGCCAAGCCTTGGTGCAAGTAAGCCAATACCTACACAATCGAAACCCCAAGTAGATAAAATACCTGAAGATTCGGTATCATCGGGCACACCGATGAATGAGGCTCAAAAGGCTGCAAAACAGTTACGTGAACAAGCTGAATTGTGCGAAGAACCATTGCGTTCGCAGTTATTAGCACTTGCCGACAAGTATGAATCCTAATCGAAGCAGTTATCTTTCTCTCAATAAAACGAGTTAAAGACCAATTTAGCTTTCAACTGGACGCTTAACTTCTTTCAATTAGACGAGTCAAAACTTTCAATTGGCCGCCGCAGTGGTTACACTTAGCCGAATCTAATCGATATCCTCAGGGACTAGAAAATATGCATGACTATTATCCGCGTTTTGCAGAAGAATTGGTCAGGGACGCAATAGCCGATACACCAGTTGTATTGATCCATGGCTCTCGTCAAAGTGGAAAAACGACCCTAGCAAAAAAAATTGGCAACCCGCTTGGTTATTACTATGTGAGCTTTGATGACGCAAACCAACTCAATGCCGCAAAAGCTGACCCTGTAGGGTACATTCGTGCACTACCCAAATACTGTATTCTTGATGAAGTTCAGCGGGTACCTGAGCTTTTTACTGCAATCAAAGCAAATGTCGATACCAATCGCGTTGCTGGACGTTTTATCCTGACAGGGTCGGCAAATGTTCTTTTATTACCAACATTATCTGATTCACTTGCCGGCCGAATGGAGATCATTCATCTGCGGCCACTATCGCAAGCCGAAATAGCCGGACACACTAGTCACACTATATTTGAGACCTTCATTGACGGCATAACTACTGCGTCTTTCCCTCCTGCACGGTTACGTCATGTCGGTTCAGAATTAAGTCATGTTATTAACGCGGGCGGTTACCCGCCTGCGCTGCTGCGAACAAATTCTAAGCGTCGGGCTGTTTGGTATCGAGATTATATCAGTACAATCATTCAGCGCGACGTCCGCGATATTTCAGCCATTCAAAACTTGGCAGTTTTACCTCGCTTATTAAAAGTAGCCGCGGGACAATCTGCGCGATTATTTAATGCCTCAGAACTTGCGGCACCATTTGCATTATCACGACCCACAATTAGTAGCTATCTTAGTTTGCTTGAGCAGCTATTTATTATTGAGCAACTAGAACCTTGGCATAACAATCGACTACTTCGCGCAGTTAAAACACCAAAGCTGCACTTTTTAGACACTGGTCTTGTTTGCTCGCTATTAGGTTTGGATAGCGAGGCGCTATATCGCGACCGAACTGTATGGGGGCAGCTATTAGAAACATTCGTACTTCAAGAGTTAAGAAAGCATGCAGATAAATATGACCCATCAATGAAGTTCTTTCACTTCAGAAATAAAGATAAAGTTGAGGTAGATATTGTCGTTGAATGTGGGGCCGAGATATTTGGCTTTGAAGTTAAGTCGTCAAGCACTGTCACCATTCAAGACTTCAAAGGTTTGAAGAAGCTTCAGCAGTCGGGCTCAGATACATTCCGCATCGGTGTCGTATTCTACGATGGCGATGCGGTATTGCCTTTCGGAGAGCAATTATATGCGGTTCCGATAAGTGTTCTGCTTGGCTAACCGCTAAAACTTTCTTAAGCCAAAGCTGGGGTGGCAAACGCAATTGGCGCAGTGGCTTCGTCGTCAAAGGTGACGAATTCCCACGCTTCTTGGTTCTGTAGTACCGCACGCAACAATTGGTTGTTTAGCGCATGGCCCGATTTAAATGCGCGCAAGTTACCCAAAATGGCATAACCGCCCATGTATAAATCGCCAATGGCGTCGAGTACTTTGTGCTTTACGAACTCGTCGTCGTAACGCAAACCGTCGCTGTTGAGAATACGGAATTCATCAAGCACTACGGCGTTGTCAAAGCTGCCGCCTAACGCAAGGTTATTGGCGCGCAACATTTCGATGTCTTTCATAAAACCAAAGGTGCGCGCGCGGCTGATTTCTTTGATGAAATTGCTGCTGCTAAAGTCAATACTCACCACTTGGCCAGTATCGGCAATGGCTGGGTGGTCGAAATCGATGGCAAAATCGATGCGAAACCCGTCATGGGGTAACAGTTCCGCCCATTTGTCGTCTTCTTCAACCCGAATCGGCTGTTTGATTTTGATAAACTTTTTCGCTGCGCCCTGCTCTTCAATGCCCGCGCTCTGTAGCAGGTAAATAAAGGGGTGAGAGCTACCGTCCATGATCGGAATCTCATGGCTATCAACTTCAATAATTAAGTTATCGATGCCCATTGCAGCAATAGCGGCCAATAAATGCTCCACTGTCGACACGCGCACATTGTCATCGTTGATCAGACAGGTACACATACGCGTATCCCGAACTAACTCAGCGTTAGCAGGAATATCAACCGCAGGGTTCAAGTCTACACGGCGAAACACCAACCCTGTATTCACAGGCGCTGGGCGCAGCGTTAGCTGAACCTTGTTGCCTTTGTGCAGGCCCACACCCGTGGTTGCAATAGGCTGTTTGATTGTACGTTGTTTAATCATGTCCGCTCTTCTTAATCTTAAAGTCAAAGAAGCCATTGAGTCTTTTGACTAGCAAAAGGCGCAATAGTTTACCGGATTATCTAAAAAACCGCAACATCTAGCTGTTCTTAATCGACTTATCAATGTTTAATCGACTTGGCGACGTAAAAACGCTGGAATATCCAGATAATCCATGTCTTTGCCTTGATTCGCCTGAGGCTTAGCTGCTGGTTTGCTGCTTACCACAGGGTCTTCTTCCATTGGCTCGTCATCAAGTTCCGGTTCCATTTTACGTGCTGTCGCAGCATTGCTGTAACCACCTTGCGGGGCACTTGGTGCGGTAGACGTACGCTGACCGTAGCTTGGCGCTGGCTCACGACGGTTCACCAGTGAAATATCTGGCTTTCGTTCGCCACCAATACCGGTTGCTACAACCGTGACGCGTAACTCTTCTGACATATCCATATCGATCACGGTACCCACAATCACTGTTGCGTTTTCAGACACGAAGCCTTTAACCACGTTACCGACAATTTCAAATTCTTCCATGCTCAGGTCCATGCCAGCGGTAATGTTTAACAACACACCACGTGCACCCGACAAGTCGATGTCTTCCAACAGTGGGCTGTTGATAGCCATTTCTGCGGCTTCTTGAGCACGGTCTTCACCACGCGCAATACCGGTACCCATCATGGCGGTACCCATTTCGCGCATTACCGCACGTACGTCTGCAAAGTCGACGTTGATCAGGCCGTCGCGGGTAATTAAGTCTGAAATACCTTGTACAGCGCCCAATAATACGTCGTTTGCCTTCGCAAATGCATCTAGCAGACTGGTGCCTTTACCTAAAACTTTCAAAAGTTTCTCGTTTGGAATGGTAATCAACGAGTCAACGTTACGCGCCAACTGATCAATGCCTTCTTTGGCCGCAGCCATACGGCGCTGACCTTCAAACGGAAATGGCTTGGTGACCACGGCCACAGTCAAAATACCGAGCTCGCGTGCTACTTCAGCCACAACTGGCGCCGCACCCGTACCGGTACCACCGCCCATACCGGCGGCAATAAAGACCATATCCGCACCTTGCAGCTGCTTGCGAATTTCATCGCGGGCTTCTTCTGCTGCTTGGCGACCAACTTCTGGGTTTGCGCCAGCACCAAGGCCTTTGGTGATGTCGGTACCCAATTGAATAGTTGAATGAGCCCCATGATTGCGCAACGCCTGCGCATCGGTGTTGGCAACAATAAATTGCACACCTTCAATAGACTCGTTAATCATATGTTTGACAGCGTTTCCGCCACCACCACCGACGCCGATGACTTTAATCACCGCGTCTGTATCAAAGTTGTCGACTACTTCGAATACTTCAGACATGTTGTTTCTCCTTTAACCTGCTTATTGTACAACCCCTTAACAAATATCCAAAACGTTGTTTTGCTTAAAATTCGCCTTTAAACCAGCTCAGCAAACGTTTCCCCATACCTATAACGTTTGTTGTGCTCGCTTCTTGTTGGCGGTTTTGGACATCTTCCTGGCCATAACGTAACAAGCCAACCGCTGTTGCATAGGTTGGATCTTGCACGTAATCGCTCAAGCCTTGCATGCCAAGTGGCTCACCTAAGCGCACTGGCATTTGAAATATTTCTTCAGCAAATTCAATGGCGCCTTCCATGCGGCCGCAACCGCCGGTTAGCACAATACCCGCTGCTATTTGGTCTTCTAAGCCACTTTGGTTTATTTGGTCACGAATTAACTCAAATAATTCTTGATAACGCGGCTCAACCACTTCGGCCAAAATATGACGCTGCATGGTGCGTGACGGGCGCCCGCCTACTGACGGCACTTCAATGTTGTCGTCTTTGCTGACTAATTCGCGCAATGCACATGCGTATTTGGTTTTAATTTCTTCGGCATGGTTCAGCGGGGTGCGGAATATTTTCGCAATATCACTGGTCACCTGGTTGCCAGCTGCCGGAATAACCGCCGTGTGGCGCAATACGCCGCCGGTATAAATATTAATATCAATAGTGCCTGCGCCCATATCGACCAACGCCACACCAAGATCTTTCTCGTCTTCGGTGAGCACCGAGTAGCTTGACGCCAACGCCGAGAAAATTAAACGGTCAACGGTTAAGCCACAACGCTCCACAGCTTTGACAATGTTCTTCGCCATGTCATTGGCGCAGGTAATAATGTGCACTTTGGCTTCCATACGCACGCCCGACATACCAATAGGGCTCTTGATGCTTTCTTGCGAGTCGATAATAAATTCTTGCGGTAACACATGCAGAATACGGCGCTCTTGCGCAATGGGCACCGACTTGGCGGCGTGAATCACGCTGTCCACGTCATCTTGAGTTACTTCGGCTTCGTTAATTGGCACCATGCCTGACTCATTTTGGCAGGCAATATGGCGGCCAGATATATTCAAGTACACCGAAGCCACACGACAATCGGCCATCAGTTCGGCTTCTTCAACAGCACGTTGAATAGACTGCACCACCAGGTTTAAGTCATTCACGCCGCCTTTATCCATGCCACGCGCAGCTGCCGCGCCTACGCCTATAACGCTAATTTCAGCGTCTGGCATAACCTCGCCAATTAGCGCAACCACCTTACTGGTGCCTATATCTAGCCCTACGACCATGTTGCGTTCTGCTGCTTTTGACATGTTTTTATGCTCTCTTTTTTATGTCCGCTTGTTGTGCTTGTTAACTCTGTTTCTATTGCTGTTTCCAGGCCACCGCAACGCCGGTGTCATAACGTAAATCAACATAATCAATCGGCTGTGTTTTGTGCCGAATAATTGTCGGGAACAAGTCAATAAATCGCTGTACTCGTTCCAATAACCCTTCGCGGCCAATGTGTAGCTTAATGCCTGACATTAACTCAACGTCCACGGCAAACCGCTCGGTTAAGGTTAACGCCACCACGGTGTGGCCGTTTAGTTCAAGCAATTCACGCACTTGCTGATATTGCTCGACGGTTTCTTTTACTGCGTGCTCGGGCCCAAATAACTTCGGCAATAGCACGTCAATTTCTGTTTTATCTACCTCAAACACCGTGCCTTCACGGGTTACTAACGCGTTCGGGCGTTGTTGTTCATTCCAGTGCCCCAGCGGCTGTTGCTCTACCACAAACACGCGCAATATGTCGGGCCACTCTTTGCGAACTGACGCTTGCGCTATCCACGGATGCGCTTCTAAGCGCTCGCGAATCACATCTACATCAGCCGAGAAAAAACTTCCTAACGGCTTACCCGCTAACGCTTCTCGCACCTCTGTGCGGTCTAGATAATGCAGTTCGCCCTGCACTACCAAGCGCTTTAACGGTACCTCGTTGGCATCCATGGCCACGTAATATAACGACACCGCTCCCGCTATCGCCCCGACGACTACGCTGATAAAAAAGCTAAAACCTAGCCAAAACTGCCAGCGTACTGCCGCCACTTTACACCTCGTTTTGTTCGAGTATGCGTCGCACTAATTGCTCAAAACTTAAGCCCACTGCTTTCGCTGCCATTGGCACTAAGCTTTTTGTGGTCATGCCTGGAACCATATTCGCTTCAAGCAATTTAAAGTTTCCGTCTTTGTCACACATCACATCAATGCGGCCCCAGCCACGGCCGCCAAGCGCACGAAACGCGGTTACGGCTAGCTGCTCTAAGGCGCGTTCTTCCAGTTCACACAAGCCAGCTGGGCAGTGGTACTGCGTATCACCGGCTTGGTATTTGGCGTCATAGTCATAAAACTCGTGGGTCGACTGCACCCGAATAGCTGGCAATGCTTGGTCACCTAAAATAGAGACCGTGTATTCTGGCCCACTTAACCAACTTTCTACCAAGGCTTCGTTGTCATAGCGGTGCGCCAACGCTACTGCCTGTTCAAGCTCTTCGGCACTATTGGCTGGGCTCATGCCAATACTGCTTCCCTCTTGCGCAGGCTTCACCATGACTTTGCCACCCAGCTCGTCAATCAGGCTTTCCCAATCGACGGCTTTGTCGCGCGTAATAACGGCGCTTGGTGCAACCGGTAGCCCAGCCGCTTGCCAAACTTGTTTGGTGCGTACTTTGTCCATGGCTAGCGCGCACCCTAACACGCCGCTGCCGGTATATGGAATGCCCAAGTACTGCAATGCACCTTGAATGGTGCCGTCTTCACCGCCACGCCCGTGCAACACAACAAAGGCGCGCGCAAATTGTTCGCTAATAAGTGCCGTTAACGGCTGCTCTGCGGGGTCAAACGCATGGGCGTCAATGCCTTGCTGCTGTAACGCTGCAAGTACGGCTTGCCCAGAGCGCAACGATACTTCGCGCTCTGCTGAGTGGCCGCCACACAATACCGCGACCTTGCCGAACGAATTGCCCTGACTCATGCGCTTTGTTCTCCCTGGAGTAATTTGGCTTTTTCTCGTAGTGCTGCTGGTGCTAACTCAGTGGCAACAAGATCACGCGCTATGGCTGTGATATTGCCGGCCCCCTGCGCCAGCATAAAGTCATTGGGGCGTAATGCATCCGCGAGCACGGTGTATAGCTCGCTGCGATCACCCACATAAATGGGTTCGATTTTTCCGCGCAAACGAATTGCTCGCGCCAGTGCACGGCTGTCAGCACCAGTTACCGGCGCTTCACCAGCGCTGTACACGTCGAGTAACAGCAATACATCAACTTCGCTCAGCACAGCGGCGAAATCATCAAATAAGTCACGGGTGCGTGAATAACGATGCGGCTGAAAAGCCATCACAATGCGTCGCTCAGGCCAACCGGCCCGCGCAGCCGCTATGGTTGCAGCCACTTCCGACGGATGATGCCCGTAATCGTCGACCAACAGCACATCGCCTTGTTGGCCATCGTGCTCGCGAGCAAAGGCGCCTAGGTGCTCAAACCGACGGCCAATGCCGCCAAATTGCTCAAGTGCCGCAAATATTGCGTCATCGTTAAGGCTTTCGTCACTGGCCACGACAATAGCCGCTAAAGCGTTAAGCACATTGTGCTTGCCGGGCAAATTCACCGTCACTTCGCGCGGCTTGTGGCCGTCTCGGTAAACAGTGAAGGTGCTTTTTCCGCCCTGTTGGCGGTAGTTATCCGCTCGCACGTCGGCATCTTCATGAAAACCATAAGTAACTACCTGACGGCCTACGCGCGGAATTAAGTCACGTACCACGGGGTCGTCAACACACATCACGGCCAAGCCATAAAACGGCAAATTATGTAGAAATTCGATGTAAGTATCGAGCAGCTTATTAAAGTCACCTTCGTAGGTGTCCATGTGGTCGGCTTCAATATTGGTCACCACTGACACCATGGGCTGCAAATGCAAAAACGACGCGTCAGACTCATCGGCCTCGGCGATCAAGTATTTGCTGGTACCTAAACGAGCGTTTGCACCGGCACCTTTTAATAGGCCACCGATCACAAAAGTAGGGTCGCGCTCATCGGCTGCGAACAAACTCGCAATTAAACTGGTGGTGGTGGTTTTACCATGGGTTCCGGCCACCGCAATGCCATAACGGAAGCGCATCAGCTCAGCGAGCATTTCGGCACGACGCACAATGGGTACATTGTGTTCTTTGGCCGCGATAACTTCTGGGTTATCGGCTTTAATAGCTGATGATACCACCATGACATTGGCGTCTTTAATGTTGGCCGCATGATGGCCAATAAATACGGTGGCGCCAAGTTCGCGTAAGCGCGAGGTATTGGCACTTTCGGCAATATCAGAGCCGCTAATGGCATAGCCTTGGTTCAACAATACTTCTGCAATGCCGGCCATACCCGCACCGCCAATACCCAGAAAATGGATACGCGATACGCGACGCATAAGCGGCGGGTTGCCTTGAAAGTATTGATGACGACTCATTTCACTCATGATTTACTGCCTACATTTAATTGTTCTGGGTTGGCCCAACGTTCGCACTGATTGACCACAGCTTCAGTTGCGGCTGGATATGCCGCAAGTTTGGCGTTTTCGCGCATGGCGCTGCGCAACTCAGCGTCGCTGAGCATCTCGTTTAATAGGTTCACCAGAGGTGTTACCTGCACCAGTTCATGTTGCGGCAACAACCGCGCCGCCTCGGCTCGCACTAACTCACGTGCATTCGCGGTTTGGTGGTCATCCACCGCATGTGGCAACGGCACAAATATCGCAGGTGTGCCAACCACCGCCAACTCGGCAACGGTTAAGGCGCCAGCCCGACAAATCACTACGTCGGCATTGCTATATGCGCTGTGCATGTCGGTAATAAACTCATCCACCTGTACTTGCACTTGAGTATTCTGATACGCGGTTTGCACGGCTTCCACACGGCCTTGGCCACATTGATGTTGCACGGTTAACTGTTGCAGAAGATGTTCTGGCAACTGCGCCACGGCCGCCGGTACTGCTTCATTTAAGGCCTGCGCGCCAAGGCTGCCGCCAACAATAAGCACGCGTAAACCCTGCCGCGGTTGCGTTGGTAACGGTTGCAACCAGGCTGCGCGCAATGGGTTACCGGTTACTTCGGCCTGCGGTAATTGTGCTTTCGCGGCAGCAAAGCCGACCATCACGTGATCAGCAAAGCGCGCGAGTAACTTGTTGGTCAGGCCGGCCACCGCGTTCTGCTCGTGTACCAACAAGGGTACGCCTAACGAGCGCGCAGCCAATCCTGCCGGCCCACACACATAGCCACCAAACGACAACAGCAACTGTGACTGATGTTGTTTCAGTAACTTGCGGCATTGTAGAAACGCTTTGAATAAGCGCCAAGGCATCGTTAGTTTGCGTACCAAACCATGGCCGCGAACACCTTGCATGGCTATTTGCTCTAATTTGAAACCAGCTTGCGGCACCACGCGACTTTCAAGGCGCTGCTCGGTGGTGCCAAGCCACACCACTTGCCAACCATAACTACGTAACTGTTCGGCCACCGCCAAGGCAGGGAACACGTGGCCACCAGTGCCAGCAGCGGCAATCATAATACGGTTCATGCTGCACCTCCGGCTTTGGCAGGCGTGCGCGCCGTGGTACGTCGCCGCGGCGCCACTTTCACTTGGCTGACGCGTACTTCATAATCGAGGCGTAACAATATGCCCACAGCAATACAGCTAATCAATAAGCTGGTGCCGCCGTAGCTAATTAATGGCAAGGTAAGCCCCTTCGTGGGCAGCAAACCAATTGCCGCACCAATGTTCACCATGGCCTGAAACGCAAACCAAATACCAATACCGTAGGCGGCAAAACCACCATACTGGTGGCCAGCCACCAAGGCCTTACGACCAAGCTGCATGGTGCGCAAAACCAGCGCAAACGACAGCACCAGCACCAAGATAATGCCGAAGAAGCCGAGTTCTTCGCCAACCACGGCCATAATAAAGTCGGTATGTGCCTCAGGTAAGTACTGCAGTTTTTGAATACTATTGCCCAAGCCTTGGCCAAACCAATCGCCACGGCCGAACGCCATCAGTGATTGAGTCAGCTGATAACCGCTGCCAAAAGGATCTTGCCAAGGGTCCATAAAGGATAAGATTCGGCGCATGCGGTATTGTTCTTTAACAATGAGTAAAAGAATACAGCAGCACAACACCATCATCACCGCAAAGAACTGCCAAATTCGGGCGCCTGCTAAAAACAGCATACCTATGACAATACAGGTCATGACCACTAGCGAGCCGAAGTCAGGCTGCGACAACAACAGCACCGCGAATAAGAACAACACCACCATTGGCTTTAAAAAGCCGCGCATGTTGTCTTGCACTTCATCAACGCGACGGGTGAGATAACTCGACATGTAAATGACAAAGAATAGCTTAGCGACCTCAGCCACTTGCAATGTCAGCGGGCCAAATTTAATCCAACGTTTGGCGCCGTTCACTTCATGACCAATTACCAAGACCATGGCCAACATGCCCAGTGATATCAGCAGTAATACGCCACTGCCGTTGTGCCACCAACTAATAGGCACCTGCATAACGGTAAATAACAGGCTCAGCCCTAGCAGCACATACAAGCTATGACGCAAGACAAAATGAAAGGGGTTGCCGGTTAGCCGCTCGGCGGCTGGGAACGACGCTGAGCTAACCATAATTAAGCCAATAGCAATAAGGGTGAGGCTTAGCCAAATGATCACGCGGTCATACAGCAAGTTGGTGTCGGCCGCCCACCAGTCACTGCAACGCTGCCACAGCGTCGGCTGAGCAAAGTCAGGGGTTGCCTGAATGCCCAGTTCGAGCTGCTGCTCGTTGCTATGTGAGGTGCGCGCTTTATGCGCTCTTGCGACCATGCTATTTGCCCTGTTTACTTTTTCTTGGATGATTTTAACTGCATCACTAAGCGACGGAACTCGTCGCCACGATGCTCATAATTTTTAAACATGTCTAAGCTGGCGCACGCTGGTGATAACAACACCATACTGTTCGCTTCAGCCAATTCAGCAGCCTTTGTCACGGCCTGTTCGAGTGTTTTCACACGTACTGCATGTTCCACTTGATTGGCAATGCGCTCGGCGTCTTTGCCAAGCACGATCACCTCGTCCACCTGCTGCAGCGCAGCACGGAAATGACTAAAATCAGCCCCTTTGCCATCGCCACCAGCAATGAGTATTAGTTTGCCCGACACCAACGGCCGCAAGCCGAAAATAGCCGCTTCTGCGGCACCAATGTTGGTGGCTTTGGAGTCGTTTACCCATTGCACGTTGTTGATTTCACCAAGCGGCTCGCAACGGTGTGGTAACCCTTTAAATTGTTTTAAGGCATCAACCACATCTGTCGGGTTTACCCCAACGCTATACACCAGTGCCAAAGCGGCTTGCACGTTGAGCAGGTTGTGAGTGCCGGTAATTTTTAGTTCGCTGGCACGCACCAATGGCTCGCCGGAAAATTCAATCACGATATCGCCGTCAATTTGGCGCAAACCGAACATGTCAGGCCCGCGCTCTTCACTTGGGTTCAACCCAAAGGTTACCTGCGCATTCAGCGGAATAAGCGCCGGCGCGGTCATTTCTTGTTCACGATTCCACACCGCAACGTCAGTGCGGTTATAAATTCGGTGCTTGGCGTTTGAGTAATCACGTAAGTCGTTATACCGGTCCATGTGATCGTCACTAATATTGAGCAAGGTTGCGCCACGTAGGTGCAGATCATGCATCAGCTCTAACTGAAAACTAGACAGCTCAAACACAAACACGTCGGCTGGTTGGCCGACCAAGTCCAACACCGGCACGCCAATATTGCCGCCCATGGCGACTTTTTTACCTGCCGCAGTTAATAAATCTGCGACCAAACGGGTTACTGTCGATTTACCGTTGGAGCCTGTAATACCCAACACTGGCTTGTTGGCATGGCGCGCAAACAAGTCCATATCGCCGACAACCGGTATGGCTGCATCAATAGCGAGCTGCAATGCCGGTAAGCGCAAATCAACTCCAGGGCTAACAATGAGTAGGTCAAGCCCAAGCACGTGCTCAATTTCTAACGCGCCGGTGTGTATCTCTATATCGGCTAGCTCTATATCTGCACATAACTCTTGCAGTTCGGCCAAACCGGGCGGCTCTTTTCGCGTATCAAACACCACCGGCACAATGTCGCGCTGCAGCAAATAGCGCACGCACGAGAGCCCGGTCTGGCCTAAACCGACAACGCCTATCGTTTCGTAACTATCTAATGCAGCTAATTTCATTGGCTTATCTCAATTTCAACGTGGCTAAACCGATGAGCACAAACACCAAGCTCAAAATCCAAAAACGTACAATAACGCGTGGCTCTGGCCACCCTTTCAGCTCATAGTGATGATGAATAGGTGCCATACGGAACACTCGCTTACCACGCAGCTTGTAGGAACCAACTTGCAGCATCACACTGACTGTTTCCATGACGAAAACACCGCCCATAATGAACAGCACCAGCTCTTGGCGCACCATAACGGCAATAATACCGAGCGCCGCACCCAGAGTTAGAGAGCCCACATCGCCCATAAACACCATGGCTGGGTAGGTGTTGAACCACAAGAAGCCCAAGCCGGCACCAAAAATGGCGGTGCAGACAATTAATAGCTCGCCTGATAATGGCAAGAATGGAATATTTAGGTAGCTGGCAAAGTTGGCGTTACCCGAGGCGTAAGCAAACACCCCAAGTGCCCCAGCCACCATAATGGTGGGCACAATGGCGAGGCCGTCGAGGCCGTCGGTTAAATTCACGGCGTTACTGGTGCCAACCACCACAAAATAAGCCAGCACAATGTACATCAGGCCAAGTTGTGGCATGACGTCTTTGAAAAATGGCACTAGCAACTGGGTTTCGGCGCCAACCGTGGCGTGGCCATATAAATAAACAGCAGCAACAGTGGCAATAAGTGACTGCCAAAAGTATTTCCAACGTGCAGGTAGGCCGCGCGAGTTTTTCTGCACTACTTTGCGATAGTCATCGATGAATCCAACCGCACCAAAACCCAGCACAACACCAAGCACCACATGCACGTAGTGGTTGGTTAAATCGGCCCACAACAAGGTAGAAAGTACAATAGAAGCAATAATCAGCACGCCACCCATGGTTGGCGTACCTGATTTGCTTAAGTGAGACTGCGGGCCATCGTCACGCACCGCTTGACCAATTTGTAAGCGCTGCAGATATTTAATCAGGGTTGGCCCCATCCACAGCGATACCAATAATGCCGTGAGGACACTTAAAATTGCGCGCATGGTAAGGTACGAGATCACGTTAAACGCGCTCGCAAATTGGGTTAAGTATTCAGCTAACCACACTAACATGCGTGCTTTCCTTCTTTTTGTTGTTGTAATGCTTCAATTACACGCTCCATTCGAGCACTGCGTGAGCCTTTCACCAAAATAGTGACGAGCTGTTTGGTGCTATGCTCACTAATGGCTTGCTCAATTGCAGCCAGCAAACTTTCTAAATTAGAAAAATGGCGACCGCCGTGACCATTGAACGCTTCGCTTGCACTTTGGCTGAGCACCCCAAGGGTAAATAAATTATCAATACCAGCCTGCAACGCGTGCTGCCCAACTTCGGCATGATATTCGCGTGCTTCGCTACCTAACTCACCCATATCACCGAGCACCAGCAAGCGGTAACCTGGGTAAACGGCCAGCATGTTAATGGCTGCTTTCACCGAGCCCACGTTCGCGTTGTAGCTATCGTCGATAAGTTTAAGTTTGTCGTTGACAGAAATGACGTTTAAGCGCCCTGCTACCGGCGTTAAGTTTGCCAAAGCTTGTTGGCAATCTTCGAGCGCACACCCTACCGCAATCGCGGCGCGAATAGCTACGAGTGCGTTGTCAACATTGTGTAAACCCGGCAGGCTAAGCACCACGTGGCCTTGCTGTGGCATGTCGCCGGTAAGTTCGAGGTCAAATTCGGCACACCCGTGGGCGTTTAGCTGAATATTGCGCGCCCGCACGGTGGGTTGTGCTGGTTCGCCTTCAGTGGCGTTGTGTTCGCTCACCGCCTGACCAAAGGTTTCGTGCTTCAAATGCGCAAGTTGTTGTGCCCAACCTTGCGCAAATTCTGAATGAAATGGTGTCATGGCGAGGTCGTTCGGGCCTAAGCCACGAAATATTTCCGATTTAGCTCGGTACACGCCATGTACACTACCAAAACCTTCCACATGCGCCGGTGCGACGTTATTTATAATGGCGACATCTGGCATGGTTAAACCGGCGGTATAAGCAATTTCGCCAATATGGTTTGCGCCCAATTCAATCACTGCAAATTCATGCTGCGGTTCAAGACGCAGTAACGTAAGCGGCACGCCAATGTCATTATTAAAGTTACCGGCGGTGGCCAAGACATTACCACGGCGACTTAGAATGGCTGCCAGCATTTCTTTGACCGTGGTTTTACCGCTACTGCCCGTAATGGCAATAGTTTTTGGCGCAACATAAGCTTTTACTGCAGCGCCTAACAACCCAAGTGCGTAACGCGTGTCTTTCACCACAATATATGGGGCGCCTTGTGCTTCTTCAGCGCTTAATTCGCGCTCGACAATGCAGGCGCTTGCGCCGTCGTTGATGGCCTGCGCTATAAATTCGTGGGCATCAAAATTTGGCCCTTTCAGCGCGATAAACAGACAACCTTTCGGTAATTTCCGTGTGTCGGTACTTACGCTATCTACGGTACGGTTGGTGCCAACTAAGCGCCCGTTAACCGCGGCGGCAATCCACGCCAGATCAGTGCGTATCATAATGGCGCCTCCTCAGAAGAGGTCGCGTGGCTCGCGACAATACTCGCCACCAATTTCCGCTCGTCGTAGTCGTAGCGCTGTTGCCCAATCACTTGATAGTCTTCATGGCCTTTACCAGCAAGCACCACAATGTCTTGCGGTTTGGCTTGCGCAATCACTTGGCGCACTGCGTTTTCACGGCCCATAATTACCTGCACGCGCTGACGGCTTGGCATACCGGCCAAAACATCTTGCACAATTTGCTCGGGCACTTCGGTGCGCGGGTTGTCGTCAGTGACTACCACTTGGTCTGCTAGCTCGGCCGCTACGGCACCCATTTGTGGGCGTTTTCCGCGATCACGGTCGCCACCACAACCAAACACACACCATAGCTGCCCATTGCAATGCCGGCGTAAAGCGGTTAGCACCTGCTGCAGTGCATCCGGCGTGTGTGCATAGTCAACAATAACTAATGGCTGTTGCGGGCCAGAAAATGCTTCCATACGGCCTGGTACCGCATGCAAATTGGCACATGCTGCAGCAGCTGCCGCAGGGTCATGCTCTAAGCTAATGACCGCAGCTAAAGCAGCCAATAAGTTGTAAACATTAAAGCCACCTAACAGCGGCGAATGCACCACGTGGGTACTGACGGTTTGGCTATCAACACGCACATTGAGCGTAAATTCAGTGCCATCTTGTGCATAGCGTACGTTTGAGGCCCACAAGCTACGTGCCGCATTTTGTGGCGTAAGGCTATAGCGCCAGCTGTCAGTGCGATCGGGCAACCAAGCTGCAACCGCTGCGTCATCAACATTGAGAATGCTGTGCTGGGTATCTAGCTCTGTAAACAAACGACGTTTGGCACCGGCATAATTAGCCATGGTGCCGTGATAGTCCAAATGATCACGACTAATATTCGTGGCCACACCAACAGCAAAGTGCACTTGCTCAACGCGGCGCTGAACTAAGGCATGCGACGACACTTCCATCGCCACCGCTTGGGCGCCTTCACTGGCTAACACATGCAGCCGATGTTGCACCGCAATGGCGTCTGGGGTGGTATGGCTTTCTGGTAACAATTGGCCTGGAAAACCACTACCGGTGGTACCAATAACGCCGCAGCGAACGCCCAACTGCTCAAGTAACTGGGCGGCTAAATAGGTCACTGAGGTTTTGCCATTGGTGCCAGTAACGCCTACTACCTGCAGGCGCTGTGAAGGCTCATGGAAAAAGCGCCCGGCAATGGCCGATAGCTGATTTTTTAATTGCGGTACTTCAATAACCCAAGCGTTAGCGCGCTGCTCCATGCCAACGGTTTCTGAGTCGGCAAGAACAACGCTGGCCCCAGCACTAATGGCGGCATCAATAAAGTGGCGGCCATCGCTTTGGTAGCCAGGCACCGCCACAAACACGTCATGTGGCGCAACTTGGCGGCTATCCAGTTTAATACCGCCCACTTTTACCGCTGGCAGTGGCAATGGGTATTCAGGAAGTAACGCAAACAACTCAATCATGGGTCCCTCCAAAGCCAGCTGCTTTTAATTCGGTGTCGGCCAGATTGTCTGGTGGCACATTCATGACGCGCAGCGCGTCGCCCACAATTTCAGCAAATACTGGCGCGGACACTTCGCTACCGTAATATTCGTCGCCACTCGGTTCGTTAATGGTCACCACCACCGCAATACGCGGGTCGCTCACCGGCGCAATACCAGCAAACAGCGTGACATACTCATCACCATAACCACCGGCCACAGCTTTGCGCGACGTGCCTGTTTTACCTGCCACGCGGTACCCGCGAACTTGCGCACGGCTTCCTGAGCCGTTTGCCACCACGCTTTCTAACATGCCTAACACTGCGCGAGCGGTTTGCGCTGAAATAACTTGCTCACCCTCTGGCGCTGTTTCACGGCGCTGAATACTCAACGGCCGACGCACACCTTCGGCGCCAATAATGGCGTACATTTGCGCCAATTGAAGGGTTGTGGCCGACATGCCATAACCGTACGATAATGTCGCAATTTCAAAGTCTGACCAGCGCTGACGATTCTGCAGCACCCCAAAACTCTCGCCCAACATGGCTACCCCTGTGTCGTTTCCAAAACCTACCGCGGCATAAGTATCCAACATGTTGCTGATACCTGTGTCTAACGCGATTTTGGCAGTGCCAACGTTGCTAGAGTTCTCTAAAATTTGTGTAATAGTCAGCTCACCACGGTTACGTGGGTCACTCACGCGACGTCCACCTAGGCGTAACCACCCAGGGCTCGTATCAATAACGTCGTCAGGTTTAATGGTTCCAGCCTCTAAACCGGCAATAACTGCCAATGGCTTCACCGTGGAACCCGGCTCATAAGCATCGGTAATCGCCCGGTTACGCAACCGGTGTGGCTGCAAGGTATTGCGGTTATTTGGGTTGTAGGACGGGCTGTTGACCATCGCCAGCACCTCGCCGGTTCGCACGTCTACAATCACTGCCGAGCCTGAAGTGGCTTGGTGATAGCGCACGGCCTTTTTAACTTCAGCGTAGGCCAATGATTGCAAACGTTGATCAATACTCAGCGTTAGTTGTTGTGGTTGTTGCGCTTCGGTGACGCGAATCTCTTCAACAACCCGTCCTGCTGCGTCCTTGCGGTAAACTCGCTCACCCGGAATACCGGTGAGAACTTGATTATAAATAGCTTCTAAACCTTCAATGCCTAAGCCGTCGATATCGGTAAAGCCAACCACATGGGCGGCAATTTCGCCGGCTGGATAAAAACGTCGCGACTCGGTTTTCAAATAAACGCCTGGAATTTCCAGCTGACGGACAAACTCCGCCACTCCCGGCGTGACTTTACGTTCTAGGTAAACGAACCGGCGCGTTGGGTCGGCCACTTTATCGAGTAGATCGTTAACATCGGTACGAAACACTTCGGCCAGCGCCAACCAGCGTTCACGATTGGCTAAACCATTACCCTCATGCACCCGTTTAGGGTCAGCCCATACGGTTTGCACCGGTACGCTAACGGCCAGCTCCCGACCATTGCGATCAAGAATACTGCCACGTTGCACCGTGGTTGCGTCTGCCCGCAATGAACGACGATCACCCTCGTAAATCAAGCGCTCTGGCTCAACAAGTTGAATGTATGCGGCACGTGCCACCAAACTACCAAACACGCCAAGCACCACCAGCAAGGCAAAATAAAAACGGCCTTTGCTTAAGTGCGGTTGCGCCTTTTTCACGGCGCGGCGGTTGGTTTTTGGTGTCATTGCCATGGCACGAGCACCTCTTGTTCAGCCTCAGCACGCACCATATTCAGGCGTTCCTCGGCAATGCGAGCCACGCGGCTATGTTCGGTCAGCGTGTTCTGCTCAATTTGCAAATGGCGCCATTCAATATCGAGGTCGTCGCGCGCAGACAGCAGTTCGTCACGCTCACTGGTTAGCAAGCGATGGCCGTGTGACACGTAAATAACCGTCATGGCCGTTGCGATGACCGCTAAAAACAGCAAAACCAGCATCAGATGCTGGCGAAAATCATCAAATAAAACAGACACTAACGATGGCACGCGGCTAGCTTTCATAATCTAACCTCGCGGCGATTCGTAGCACCGAACTGCGGGCGCGTGGGTTGAGCTTGGTTTCGGCTGCCGAAGGCTTAATCGCTTTACCTATTAACTTCAGGGTTTGGCCGCGATCAAAATCCGCATCGCGAATGGGCAGCCCAGCTGGTATATCTCGACCTTTCGCTTGAGCGCGCATAAAGCGCTTCACCATGCGGTCTTCCAAGCTATGAAAACTAATCACCGCTAAGCGGCCTTCGGGTTTTAAACCACTTACTGCGGCGGTTAACGCCGTCTCAATTTCATCCAGTTCACCGTTAATGTGAATTCGAATGCCTTGAAAGCTGCGAGTGGCAGGGTGCTTGTGCTTGTCTTTAAATGGCACCGCTTTGTCGATGAGGGTCGCCAACTCGCGGGTGGTTTGTAGTGGCTGCTCGTCGCGCTGCTGCACAATGGCCTGGGCAATGCGCCAAGCGAAGCGTTCTTCGCCATATTCGCGTAACACAAAGGCAATTTCATCGGCACTCGCAGAATTTAGAAAGTCGGCTGCGGTGGGGCCACAGCTGGTATCCATGCGCATATCAAGTGGGCCTTCGCGCATGAAACTAAAGCCACGATCGGCATCGTCTAGTTGTGGGGACGAAACGCCAAGGTCAAATAATATGCCGTCAAGCTTGCCACGCAGATGCTGCGCTTCAAGCACATCGTCAAGTCGTGAGAACGGGGTGTGGATAATGGTAAAACGTGGGTCATCGCGCAAGGATTCGGCAGCTGCAATCGCGGTGGGGTCACGATCGAGTGCGTATAATTTACCTTGGGCGTTTAATTGGGCCAGAATTGCGCGCGAGTGCCCCCCTCTACCGAAGGTAGCATCTAAATAAATTCCGTCTGGTTTGATCGCAAGAGCCTCGATGGACTCTTGTAACAACACCGAGACGTGTTGCGCTGCTTCTGTTGTCATTATAATGAGAAGTCTTGTAGTCGATCACTAAGGGCCAAGTCGTCTTGTTGCTCGGCAGCCATATCAGCTGCGATTTGTTCTTGCCATGCCGCTTCAGACCAGAGTTCAAACTTGTTGAGCTGACCAATAATCATGATCTTTTTGCTCAAGTCCGCATGTTGACGCAACGTTGGCGCAATCAAAATACGGCCATTTTTGTCCATCTGGCAGTCTTCGGCGTGACCCAACAACAGGCGTTGAAGACGACGCTCTGCGGGGTTCATGCTTGATAAGGTGGTGAGCTTCTGTTCAATCAATTGCCACTGCGGCAACGGATACAGCAATAAACAGGGTTGCTTAATGTCAATGGTGCAGACCATTTGCCCGTCACAATCCAAAAGCAGACTCTTGCGATACTTTGCTGGTATCGCCAGTCGGCCTTTATCATCTAGACTGAGTGCTGCTGCGCCACGAAACATTGTTTTTGATCCACTATTACCCACAAATCCCCACAATGTGACAGTCTAGGTGCCGATCTTTCTTTCTGTCAAGGAAAAATCATGAGTTTGCGGTGGGCAACACTATTGACGGCAAGGATGATGTAAAGGATGATGCGAAGAGTATGTCATCTAGCATATAATTCTAATAACAAGCTAACTCGTATAAATGAAGCAGATTGATGTTGTGAGTTTTCCAGATAAGTTCGGTAAGCAGTCTGAACGCTGGCGATTATTGCGCTACTTAGTGGTCGTTCTTTTTATTGCGTCGGCGTTGCTGTATGCGGTGTACTTAGTGGTGGATAGCGAACGACAGCAACAACTCGAAGTAGAAAAGCGTCGCGCCAGTGAACATATGAGCGCCATGCGCGGCCAAATTGAACAACGTCTGCAATCCAACATGCTCGCCTTGCGCGCACTGCGCCCTGAAATTCTCTGGCAAGACACCCCTGACCGCGTGCGTCTACAGCACATTATGGACGAGTTTCTGTCGTCTGACCTCGACATTATGCACGTGGCATTAGCACCCGACTTAATTGTTAAGTTCGTCTACCCAGTTGAAGGCAATCAGTCGATGATTGGTTTCAATTACCGCCTAGACACTGACCAGTACGCGGGTATTCTGCGCTCAATAGCAGTGAAAGACGTGGTATTAACCGGGCCATTGCAGTTAGTGCAAGGCCGTGATGCCTTAGTGGCACGTATGCCGGTGTTTCGCAATGACCGAACCCTATGGGGCGTTGCTTCATTAGTTATCGATCATGTACACATGCTTGAGGGCGTGCAATTTTACCAGCACCCCAACTATAACTTCGCGTTACGCCAAGCCGTTAATGATATCAACCCAGACCCCGTCGCCTTTGCCGGTGAGAACGACGTATTTCGAGCTGACGCGTTAATTACCGAGATAAAATTTCCACGCGGCCGCTGGGAGCTTGCCGCCTACCCGCGTGACGGCCAGTGGGTGGCCACCAACGCAGACTTTTGGTTGCACTGGGCCATTGGTATTGGTTTAACCGCGGTTATTCTTTCGGCATTCTTAATGCTGATATTTACCCAGCACCGGTTACGCGGCGCTATTTCAACCATTGCTTACCAAGCGCGCTACGACGGCCTAACCGATTTGCCGAACCGTAACTTCTTTTCTGAGCAGCTTGGTGCCGACATTCGCCATGCGTTGCGGAACGAGCAGAAATTTGCACTGTTGGTACTCGACCTTGACCACTTGCGCGAAATTAACGACGTGCTCGGTCATGAGGTTGGCGATGCGTTATTGCAACGTGTTGCAGAGCGTATTCGCACCAGTATTCGCGAAGATGATTTGCTGGCACGTATTGGCGGCGACGAATTTGCCATTGTGCTGCGTGACTTAAACGACCCTAGCGAAGCCGAAATTCGCGCCAAAGCCATTATGAATGACTTGTTGCACACGCTAGATATTGAACATAACCACATTAATATGACCGCGAGCACGGGTATTTCTATGTTCCCGCACGACGGTCAAGAAGTGCAGCAGCTATTAAAACACGCCGAGTTAGCCATGTATGCCGCCAAGCAACAGGGCGCCATGAGCGTGCACTTTTTTGATGAGCAGTTGCGCCAAAGTACAGAGCGCGATATTAATTTGCACCATCAAATTATTAAAGGCATTGAAGCTGAACAGTTTGAAGTGCACTACCAGCCGGTTATTGAAACAGAAACCGGCTTGCTGACTCGTTGTGAAGCGTTAATTCGCTGGACCCACCCAGAGCGCGGCGCTATTTCACCTGCTGAGTTTATTCCGATTGCTGAAAAAACTGGGGCAATTATTGGTTTAGGCGATTTTGTGTTACGCCAAGTGGTGCGCGACTGGAAAAAAATGAACAGTGCCGGACTAGACCTGTCGATAGCATTAAACCGCTCGCCACGTGAATTTAACGACCGTCAAGCCGCGTCACATTGGTTAAACGTTATTGCTGCAGCTGATGTACCGCCAAACCGCCTGATGTTTGAGATTACCGAGTCGATGCTGATGCGCAACAAAGAGCGCCAGTTTGCCAACTTACGTAAATTACGTGACGCCGGTATTACCTTGGCGATTGACGACTTTGGTACCGGTTACTCAAGCTTAAACTACTTGCGCTCATACCCGATTGATGTGATTAAAATTGACCGCAGCTTCTTACATAACGTGCCGCATCAGGGCCAACAAAAAGCCTTGGTTGAGGTGCTCATACGCATTGCGCATACACTAAACATGAAAGTTGTGGCAGAAGGTGTGGAACATGAACAGCAAGTTGAATTCTTACAACAACAGAAGTGTCACTTCCAGCAAGGCTTCCATTACGGCCGAGCTATGCCTTTGAATGAGTTTATTCGCTTCACGCAGCAATTTAACCGCGCAGTGTTGGAACAAACCGGTGTTGACGAGCAGATTTCGGGAGCCAGCCGGTAAGCCGGGTTCTGTCGTGGACAATCATTCGTCTAGCCGCTAAATCACTCTAGCGTTCAAGCAGTCTACCCGGGTTCAACGCGGGCCGCGCCAATGAACCCCTATTTGACCTTGCTCCGGGTGGAGTTTACCGTGCCACGAACTGTTACCAGCCGCGCGGTGCGCTCTTACCGCACCCTTTCACCCTTACCTGTGCCTACCTAAGCAGGCCATCGGCGGTTTGCTCTCTGTTGCACTAGTCGTCGGCTTACGCCGCCCAGACGTTATCTGGCACCCTGCCCTATGGAGCCCGGACTTTCCTCCCCCTATGCAAGCATAGGCAGCGATTGTCTGGCTGACTCCCGAGCGCGCATTCTACTGGTTATCTTGCTCAAGTGCTAGTTGATACAGTGTGTTTTTACGAGCGCCGTGAATTTCAGCGGCTAGCGCTGCGGCTTTTTTGAGGGGCAGCTCTTTGCGCAGTAAATTTAACGTTTTCATTGCGACGGGGTTTACGTCGGCTTCGGCCGCCGCCTCCGCACCACCAATGATCAGTACTATCTCGCCGCGCTGCTGATTGCTGTCCGCCAAGACTTGCTGCTGCACTTCAGCAACAGTGCCTGACAAATAGGTTTCAAACTGCTTAGTTAACTCACGCGCCATAACCATAGTACGCTCACCACCAAATTCAGTGATTAAATCGGCTAAGGTATCGACTATACGGTGCGGTGACTCATAAAACACCAAAGTGCGTGTTTCATTCACTAATGCTTGTAATGCTTTACGGCGTTGTTGCGGTTTTGCGGGTAAGAAACCCTCAAAACAAAAGCGATCGGTGGGTAGGCCCGCGCCGGAAAGAGCGGTCACGAAGGCACAAGCACCAGGTAAGGCGGTGACGGTAATACCCGCCGCACGACATTGTTGCACCAGCACATAGCCAGGATCACTAATTAGCGGCGTACCCGCGTCACTTATCAGGGCGATGTTGTCGCCTTGCTGCAAGCGCTCGATAACTTGAGCGGCTTTTTGGCGTTCGTTGTGTTCGTGCAGCGCGAACAATTCTTTTTTAATCCCTAAATGCTGCATTAATTGTCCGCTATGACGTGTATCTTCTGCGGCAATAGCCTGACAATGGTTCAGCACATTTAACGCACGTTCGGTCATATCACCTAAGTTGCCAATCGGTGTCGGCACAATATACAGGGTACCTGTTTGCGGAACGGACGTATGTGAAACAGACGATGCACTCATGTTAACCCCTTGTAAGAACCTGACAGCTTCGTTGTGATGCCTTGCCTGACGGTTTATAGTATGCCCCATGAGTATGAACTGGATGGAACAAAAATGACGGTTGCTATTGTGCCAAAGAAGTTATTGCTATGCATGGTAATTCTTGCGCTAAGTGCGTGTAGCAGTGCACCGCGTAAGCCACAACCTGTACCACTTGAGTCTACTGCTGAGTTCACGGAAGTACCGTTGCAGCAACGTGATCGTACGGCCAATCAATGGTTGGCTGTTGCCCAAACATTACAAGGCGCTGAGCAAGTTGACGCACTGTTACAAGCTGCGGCAACACTACAACGCGATGCCGACTGGCAAAAAAGCGCGATTGTGGTTGCACAAATTCAACGTCATTTTGATGTTGACTCGCTAGCCAAGCCGCAACAGCAGTTGCTAGCTTTATTAGAAGCCCGATTCGCGGCACATGATGCGCGCTGGCCTTATGTAGAACAATTATTACAACCGCTATTAACACCGCGACTAACTGACGCGTTTCCACAACAAACGTTAGAGCTTGCGTTACAAGCAGCGCGGGCGCAAAAACACTGGCAACAAGCAGCCCACTATCACTTGCAGCTGGTTAACTTAATGCCAACCACTGACAATGCCGAAGCTGCTGCAGCATTATGGGGCACCTTAAAATACGTAAGTAAACCCAGCGATGTGGTGTTACCGCCGGCGTCGCAACGTACCCAAGAAGTTGCCGGTTGGGCGGCACTAATGCGCACATTGCACGCTATTAACCGTCAACCTGAGGCATTAGAGTCGTTGGCCAATACCTGGCAGCAAGAATTTTCAGGGCACCCTGGTCAATTTGTCATTGACCAGTTGCAAGCGCTAACAGCAACCGCTCGTAGCAACGTTGTGGTGTTACTTCCACTGTCGGGGCAATACCAAGCGCAGGGTACCGCGGTGCGCGATGGCATGGTGATGGCATTAGCGCGCCTACCGCAAGTTAACGCCACCTTTATCGACACCAACCAGCTTGATTTCAATAAGTTGCCGGAGTTGTTACAACAGCATCAAGCCAATTTACTTGTTGGCCCGCTACTAAAACCTAACGTAGCGGCTATAGACGCCACTGTATTACCTCCAGAGCTGCCGTGGCTAACGCTGAACGAGCAAGAACCGAGCCTAGATTCAGCGCATGGGTTACAGCACTTTTTCGCCTTAGATACCGAAACTGAAATTCGCCAAGCCGCAGCACACATGGCGACGCGTGGTCACCGCCACCCTGTGGTATTCACGCCAGATACTCCCAGAGGCAAGCAACAAGCCGAGGTGTTCGCGCAGGCTTGGCAACAGCAGTTCGCTGATGACATGCCGTTAGAAATAGGTACCTACCGTACCACAGACGAAATGAAGAGCGCGGTGCAAGAACAACTCGGGGTAAGCCAAAGTGATGCCCGCATCTACCAGGTTAAAATTGCTGCCGGGAAAATTATTGTCGATGCCGAGGCGCGTAGCCGGGCAGATCTCGACTCGGTGTACTTAGTGGGTGGCATTGAACAAACCCGTTTGCTTAAGCCATTTATTGACGTCAATATTTCGGCTTTTCGTAAAGCACTGCCGGTTTACGCCAACTCGGGTAGCCATACGTTACGCAATAGTTTAAGCGAAAACGACCTCGACAACGTCAGGTTTACCGAAGCGCCATGGCTATTACCAAACCATTCACAGCAGCAACTGTTAGAAGACTTACTGCAACTGCGCAGCGCTTGGGGCTATAATGACGCTCGGCTTGCTGCGTTTGGGCATGACGCTATTGTATTAAGCCAGCGCCTGCCGCTGCTGCAACTGATGCCGGGCATATCGGCGCAAGGACTTACAGGTGAGCTTCATATTGAAGCCCAGCAAATTATTAGACAACTCAACTGGGCGCGCTTTGAAGGCCATCAGGTGGTTGCTCGGTAACCTAACAACTAAGGACATGGAATGTCACGAAAAGATATGGGTAATCAAGGCGAGGAAATAGCGCGGGCACTACTTGAGCGTAACGGTTTGCGCTTTGTAGCAAGCAACTATAGTTGCGATATGGGTGAGATCGATCTCATAATGCGCGACGGCGACAGCTGGGTATTTATTGAAGTAAAATGCCGCAGCGATGAACAATTCGCAACCGTTGTGGAACAGATCACCCCTGCGCAGTGTCAGAGAATTAGGCGTTGTGCACAATTATTCCTTTTACAACAACAATTAAATGAGCATGTTACCCCCATGCGCTTTGACGTGGTGGCTATTGTGATTGATTATGATCACGCTCAATGGCTGCAAGATGCATTTTGATGAGGCTATATGCAGGACCCAATAAAAACATTGTTTGCTGAGTGCATTCAAACCCAAATTGCAGCCGCTGACTTGCTGCAGGAACCACTTGAACGTGCTGCTGACTTATTGGTTGATTCGCTTCTGCATGGGCGCAAAGTGTATTGCTGTGGTGAAAACCTTGCACATGCAACATCGCGACACTTTGCGCATATTATGCTAACCGGTTTAGGGTTCGAACGCCCGCCGTTCCCAGTGACTTCTTTGCACGCCGACTACGGTGCGTTACAACACGAACGTATGTTTGCGCAACAAATTCAGGCTGTCGGTCAAGCCGGTGACTTATTGTTAGTGTTTAATGCTGGCCCTCGTGCGCCACGAGTTAGTTCGGCTATGGAAGCTGCGTTAAGCCGTCAGATGCTTATTATTGCCATTACGCAAGAGGCTGACAGTGACATTAGTGGCTTGTTGGGCCCAGATGATGTTGAAATACGAATTCCAACCGCTAGCACAGCGCGCGCTAGCGAGCATTTGCTGCAAATAGCCAATATGCTGTGTGCGGTAGTTGAACATCGAATTTTTCCACAGGAGACCGATTCGTGAAAAAAACAAGGTTGTTTTCTTTAAGTGCGCTTGCACTCGTCTCAAGTTTAACCTTCACAGGGTGTGCCGCTTTGGTGGTTGGCGCTACCGCAGTAGGTATTTCGGCCGCCACCGACACGCGCAGCGTAGGTACGCAGCTAGACGATCAAACCATTGAGGTGCGTGTGATTACCGCACTGCAAACTGATAACCGATTCGATGAGTCGCGTATTCAAGTGGTTTCGTTTAATCGTTCAGTGTTATTACTTGGCCAAGTTGCTGATAGCTCACTACGTGATTTAGCAAGCCACATAGTTCGCAACACCAACGGTGTTGACCGCGTGCACAACGAGCTACAAGTGGCCCCCGTTGTTTCGTTTGGTCAAATTAGCAAAGACACTTATATCACCAGCAAAATTAAAACCAAATTTGTCGCGGATGACATGATCAAAGCCACAGATATTAAGGTGGTGACTGAAAACGGCGAAGTTGCTCTTATGGGAATTGTTAGCCGTGACGTAGCACGCCAGGCCATTGATATTGCGCGCAATATTAACGGTGTAACACGTGTTATTGATGCGTTTGATGCTCGCTAGCGCTTTCTTATTTAATGACGCGCAAATGAGAGCCGGAGGATTTCTTCGGCTTTTTTGTTTCCGCCGCAGAATTCGTTGACGTGCTTGCTGGCTGTTCAGACTCTTCGGTGTAAGCCACCGGCTGTGGGTCTTCATAATGCGGCTCAGCATCAAACATAGAACCTGCACCGTTTTCACGCGCATACAACGCCATAGCCGCACCCATTGGAACAATCACACGATGTGGGCTACCCGAAAACCGAGCGTTAAACTGGATGCTGTGGTTATCAATGACAAAATTGGTAACCGCTGTTGGAGAGATATTTAAGATAATTTGCCCGTCTTGGACAAATTGCCATGGCACCTGGCAACCCGGATAGTCAGCATCAACCACCAAGTGTGGCGTCAGCTGATTATCAAGAATCCACTCATACACCGCCCGCACAAGGTACGGACGGCGTGGTGTCATGGCTTGCTCACTCACCGACCTAAGTCTCGCTCAGCGTCTGTCAGTGATTCTTGGAATGACTCGCGCTCAAATACACGAACCATATAGGCTTTCACTGCTTTCGCAGCGGCGCCTTCAAGTTCGATGCCATACAGTGGCAAGCGCCACAATAATGGAGCTAAATAGCAGTCAACCAAGCTAAACTCTTCGCTCATAAAGAACGGCGCATCGGCAAACAATGGCGCAAGTGACAAGATACCTTCGCGTAATTCTTGACGCGCTGCATCGGCACCTTTTCCACCAGCCAAAATTTTATCCGCAAGCGCATACCAATCACGATCGATACGGTACATCATCAAGCGGCTTGTGCCACGAGCCACCGGGTAAACCGGCATCAATGGCGGATGCGGAAAACGTTCATCAAGGTATTCCATGATGATGTGAGCGTTGTATAAAACGAGTTCACGGTCCGACAAGGTCGGTAACGCATCAGCATATGGGTTTAGCTGCATGAGGTCTTCCGGAAGGTTATCCGGTTCAACAAAAGTAACCTCAACGCCAACGCCCTTTTCTGCCAAGACGATACGTACTTGATGGCTGCGTAAGTCATTTACGCCCGAATATAAGGTCATCACTGACCGTTTGTTTGCCGCAACCGACATGGTGTTCTCCATAAAACTATTTCACGTCCTTAAAGAATTCGCGCTTCAGCAGTACCGCGAAAATTAAAAAGACTAAAAGGAAACCGAACACATACCAACCGATACGCTGCTGCTGCAGCATCATTGGTTCACCGGTGTAAACCAAGAAGTTAGTAATATCTAGTGCGGCTTGATCGTACTCAGCGTCTGTTAACATACCGCTGCCATCGGTTTTAATGCCGACGTAAACGTCCTGCATTTCACCGTCAACCATGCGTTGCTCTGTGGTTTTGCGCGGAATGCCCTGAAGCTCTTCAAGCACATGTGGCATACCAACGTTTGGAAATACCGTGTTGTTCACACCAAACGGACGTGACTCGTCCACATAAAATGAACGCAAGTACGTGTAAATCCAGTCAGCCCCACGAACGCGCGCCACCAACGTTAAATCTGGTGCCGCCGTACCAAACCAAGTACCTGCATCTTCAGTTGCCATGGCGTTGGTGATTAAGTCACCGACTTTTTCGCCGGTAAACTGTAAGTTTTCAACGCCGAGCTCTTCAGGGATCTCGAGATCTTTGAAGGTACGGTTGTAACGCTGGTACTGCATTGAGTGACACCCCAAACAGTAGTTCATAAACAATTGTGCACCGCGCTGCAATGACGCTTTGTCATGCAAATCAACTTTGGCTTCGTCCAGCGGAACCGTCGGGCCAGCTGCTAAGGTAGCAACTGACCACAGTGATGCGGCAACTAAAAGAGTTGTTTTAATAAGCTGTTTCATCACTTAGTAATCCTCTCTGGAACTGGCTTCGTGTTTTCGTTTTTGCTGTAGAACCATAGCAATACGAAGAATGCGAAGTACAAGAAGGTGAAGATACGAGCGAACATGGTGTAAACCTCAGTCGCTGGTTTCAAGCCTAAATAACCCAGTGCAATAAAGCTGATTGCAAACACAGTCAGGTTTACTTTATGCAAGGTGCTGCGGTAGCGCACTGAGCGTACTTTACCGCGGTCAAGCCATGGCAGTACAAACAATGCCACAATGGCACCGAACATTAAGATAACGCCAAGCAATTTATCTGGCACCGCACGCAAAATGGCGTAGAACGGTGTGAAGTACCACACTGGTGCAATGTGCGCAGGGGTTTTCAACGGGTTCGCCGCTTCAAAGTTTGGTGGCTCAAGGAACAAGCCGCCCATTGCTGGTGCAAAGAAAATGACGTAGCAGAAGAAGAACAAGAAGATAGCCACGCCCACTAAGTCTTTCACGATGTAATACGGGAAGAATGGGAAGGCATCAACAATGTCGTACTTCTTCGTGAAGCGCTCGTGGAAGGTAAACTTCGGCTTGTCAGCGTCTGGCACTGAGCCCTTCGGCTTCTTAATTGACACGCCTTCTGGGTTGTTCGAGCCAACTTCGTGCAATGCAATAATGTGCAAGAACACCAAGATAACCAAAACTAACGGCAGTGCAATAACATGCAGTGCAAAGAAGCGGTTTAGGGTCGCGCCTGAGATAACATAGTCACCACGAATCCACAGCGTTAGGTCGTCACCAATAATTGGAATGGCGCCAAACAACGAGATAATAACCTGTGCACCCCAGTATGACATTTGACCCCATGGCAACAAGTAGCCCATAAAGGCTTCAGCCATTAGCACCAAGAAGATGAGCATACCGAATACCCACAGCAATTCGCGAGGCTTCTGATAAGAGCCGTACATCATGCCGCGGAACATGTGCAGATAAACCACCACGAAGAACGCAGAGGCCCCAGTGGAGTGCATATAACGCAGCAACCAACCGTACTCAATGTCACGCATAATAAATTCAACAGAGGCGAAGGCGCCTTCTGCTGACGGCACGTAGTTCATGGTCAACCAAATACCGGTAAGAATTTGGTTCACTAAAACCAACGTTGCTAGCACACCAAAGATGTACCAGAAGTTAAAGTTTTTTGGAGCTGGATACTGAGCTAAGTGGATATTCCACGTTTTGGTCATCGGAATACGTTCGTCAAACCAGGCAATGAGCTTATTCATTAGGCTTGCTCCCCATCTTCACCCACCAAAATGGTGTTATCGTTGATGTAGTAATGAGGCGGAACCACCAAGTTATAAGGAGCTGGTACGCCTTGGAATACACGACCGGCGATATCGAAGGTTGAACCGTGGCAAGGGCAGAAGAAGCCCGACTGCGCGCCTTCAACGTATTCACCCATGCCTTGATCTAGGAACTGCGGTGAACACCCTAAGTGCGTACAAATACCAACCGCCACAAAGTATTCTTCTTTGCGTGAGCGGTGCAAGTTCTTCGCATACTCAGGCTGTTGTGGTTCATCAGAATTTGGGTCGCGAAGCTGATCGCTTACGGCTTCAAGTGACGCCAACATTTCAGGGGTACGACGTACCACCCAAACCGGTTGACCACGCCACTCAACACGAATCAATTGACCCGGCTCGGCTTTTCCAATGTTCACTTCCACTGGGGCACCCGCGTTTTTAGCTTTTTCGCTCGGGTTCCACGACGCAATGAAAGGAACGGCAACGCCAACCGCACCCGCTGCGCCGACAACAGATGTCGCGACAGTTAGGAAACGACGGCGGCCTTTATCTACAGGCGCATTGCTCATCCACTTACTCTCCAGTTTGGACGCTTCGCGAGACATCGCCGCGAAGTCAGTAATTAGCTACTGCGATAGGCCCACCCAAACAGTACTAGGTGAGCGGCAATAAAAAAATGCTTTCAGATGATAAAGAAATGCCCTGATTTTTACAAGGATAAAGACAAAAACACTTGCGGAAGATCACGCCGTTTTAAGCATACATTAACCGCTTGCGTTAATTGTTTGGGTGGAATGCCCCCGATGGCTGTATTCGGCCGATTGTTGTTTTTGAGCCAAGCTTGTTGCTCATAAAGTCAATCGACCACACTTGACTGGGGATTACTCGGACCGTTCACCCATCAAAACTGGATTAACTATAAACCCGTGGCCAGTTTTTCTTGACCACAACAAATAGCCTCTTTCAATCAGATGGTTAAAAAACATTCACGCTCGCACATTGCGCCCATCGGCTATTAAACACCACCATTTGATTTTTTGGGTGCCGGTATCGGACCTGGATCAACATCCGGATGAATATCAAATAAATAGTCGACGTTTTTAAGGCAACCAAGGTATCTTTTACCCCTACCATACTTAATAAGATCACCACATTCACTTTCATTATTATAGAAAAATCCTGTAACACTGATGATATCCGAAGTTAGTTTTGGGTATTTATTTCTGAGTTTTTCTTTTAGGCAGAATCTAACCAGTTCATAATTTTTCCCTACTCTATGGGCAATACCATCGTATGCAACGATTCCACAAGATTCATCTAACCGAGTTAAATATCCAATTAATGTAATTCTTTTATCTGAGTAGCTTTCTGGGTCATTTATTAGTTGAAAAAAAGATACTTCAATAGCCTTATCCATAGTTAAAGCCGTAAAAGACGGCATTAACACACTAATAAACAATAATACTTTTAACATCCGTAATCTCCCGCTAGGTTAGTCGTGAATTTACAAACATTGCTATACGTGTGTGGTCCTGTAAAACTCGATGCATCGAACTGCCAAAGCCCCCCTTGAAAGCCTGCGGTTGACGTATAACCGAACTGAAGTTGCTGATTAGTATCCCACCACGAATCTTTTTTCATTCCGACTGAAGGTAGTCTGTAAAAGCTGTTTGTTCCGTGAGAATGCCACGATGAATGCGCCTGACCAACCATTTGCATATCTACTACATCGCGCATATAGCTAGTGGTTAATTCGCCAATTCTATATCCAGATTCGTCTGACCCATATATGTATGCCCCAACTTCTACATCTATCGTCAGCTTACTATGAACGTTTTGGTGCAGCCAGTTCGCCGCTTCTTCGCTAGTGTTAAACGAGCCTTTTTTAGCGGTCAATTTCTTTAGCTCTTCAAATTCGGGGGCAAACTTTTCTTTCTCTTCACTTGTTATCGGCTCGCCTTTGCCGCCCCCACTATAACTAGCGTTCTTTAAGCTAGCCTCACCTAAAGCGCGTCCAAAGGCCGCTGTCGCTGCACCATTGGCAAACTTACCACCAGTTAATTTTGAAACCGTACCACCAACAATGGCACTAGCGACAATGCGGCCTCCTGCACTTTTTATTCCGTTAATCGTGCCGCTAGCCATGGCGCTTATACCCGCAGATAAAAAACCGTGTCCAAAATTTCCACCAAATAGTTCATTCATCACACCGCCAGCAAGGCCACTTCCGACAGTATGGCCAAATGAGCCCGGCTCGAAAGCTTGACCAACCTCATAAAACGCAGCGGCAGCCACAGAATATTGAACACACTCCAGAACTCTGAACACTACCCTTTCTATCGCTTGGTTAAGGTTGCTCCCAAGCCGGCTTAATTTAATACTCCTATATCACCATTTTTTTCTGTGTACTTATTATAATTATCGCACCACTTGTTAATGGTTAAATAGCCACTATTTATTGATAAGTTAGGTGGCCGATAAATCTTCAACCTCCCTAATATAGTCCTATTGTCGTATGCAAAGCTTTTATCGACTTTAAAAAATTCACCGAAAAATTCTACATGACAATTCAAAAACTCCTTTAGTTCAGTTTTTTCAGTAGTAGTGCCAACTACGACAAACCTGTTTTTACTCTTAGTAAAACAAACCTCCATTGATTCACATAGATATAGTTCACCATTTTGGTTTTTAAGATACCCATATAAAGCAACCCGTTTCCTGTCAAATTTATCAGGAAAAGTAGATATTTCAGCAAAAGTTGCATATAGCATACTATCTTTGGTATCCGCTAAAACAACAGAACTGCATAATATTAATACTGAAAGAATAATTCCTTTAAACATTAGCACCGCCCTACAACACAAGTTAACGCTGATTCATACGATTGTCTTGTGATAGGCCATGTCGAACGAGCAAATGCTGGATTATACAAGCTCATACTAGTAGCTCCATTAGATACCGAACTAACATACGCTCTGTAATATGACTTATGGCTATCTCTATGTTGTCCCCATGAGGCATAATGACTTCCATTAGAATGTGTATGCCAATCAGCTACCTGACCAAACTTATGAGGAAACATATTTAGTGAGCCAGATAAGTCAACAAAGTTACTATGGTAGCTGGTTACTATTGTGCCAATACTATGCCCACCATGATTTTCATAAATATTTGCTCCGATTTCAGCCCCGTACTTGTCTTGTAAGTGACCTCCATTTTCATTTAACCACTTAGCAGCATCAAGTTCACTATTTTTGCCTGTAAATAATCCATGTTCCTTGGCTTTAACATTTAGTTCTGCAAGTTCGGCATCCAATGCTTCACGGTTACTATCTGCAAACGTATTGTCATCGCTAGCCCCTGATTTTGAGCTACCTAAGTTTCCATCACGAGCTTCTCCTAGTGTTCTCGCAAAAGCAGCACCAAAGGCACCATTGGCAAACTTACCACCAGTTAATTTTGAAGCAGTTCCACCAACAATGGCACTTGCAACAATGCGGCCTCCTGCGCTTTTTATTCCGTTAATCGTGCCGCTTGCCATGGCGCTTATACCCGCAGATAAAAAACCGTGTCCAAAATTTCCACCAAATAGTTCATTCACCACACCGCCAGCAAGGCCACTTCCGACAATATGACCAAATGAGCTCGGCTCGAAAGCTTCACCAACCCCATAAAACGCAGCGGCAGCCACGGTCCCTCGCAATGCACCAGTGAGTATATTGCCACCATTAAAGCCAGCATTAACACCACCAGCTATAGCACCTGCGGTGGCGGCACCATACCAACTACTCGCAAAATACGTGGCGCACGCTTGGCAATACGCGTATAGAACCGCCACAACAACTGCACCAATAATGGGTTTGATTTTTTCCCACAGCTTACTGAAAAAATACCCGCTGGGGTCGGTATAGCTCATGGGGTTGTTCAGCACATAGCTATAGCGGTTGTAGTTTTGGCTGTTTTTGGGCGCTTGCACAAAGGGGTCGGCTTGTAAAAAGCGCCCAAGGGTGGGGTCGTATATGCGCCCTTTCATGTGCACAATGCCCAAGGCATCCATTTGCCGATGCCCGGTAAAGCCTTGCTCGGTTGGCGGCAGCATGCTGCCAAGGGCAACACCGCCTGCGCTGTATATGGTTCGGGTTTGACCAAAGGCGCTAAATAGCTGCTGGCTGATTATCTCGCCAGTGGTGGCTAAGGTGGTAAACACCGAGCCTAAATGGTCTTTAAAGAGCAAGTACGTGGCTTCACTTGTTGCGCTTGCGCTTTCGCGCTGCACTAGCATGAGCTTTTATGTGTTTTATTTGATTGTTTTTTTTACGTTACACTAGCAGATAAATTCATCAAGCTTTTTTGCGAAAAAATAGAATCAATTACACAACATATCAGTACGGTCTTACACGCAACAAAAAACCCGGCACAATGGCCGGGTTTTTGAGGTACTGCAATTTTCGAAGAATTAACGCTTCGAGAACTGTGGACGCTTACGCGCTTTGTGCAAGCCGACTTTCTTACGTTCAACTTGACGAGCGTCACGAGTTACATAACCCGCGCGACGTAAGTCACCACGTAAAGTTTCGTCGTACTGCATCAGTGCACGGGTGATACCGTGACGTACTGCGCCAGCTTGACCACTTGAACCACCACCTTTAACAGTGATGTACAAGTCGAATTTTTCTACCATTTCAACTAACTCTAATGGCTGACGAACAACCATGCGAGCCGTTTCACGGCCGAAGTATTCTTCTAAAGTGCGATTGTTGATGCTGATGTTGCCGCTACCTGGACGCAAGAAAACGCGTGCAGTTGAGCTTTTGCGACGACCAGTACCGTAGTATTGATTCTGTGCCATAGTCTTAACGCTCCGTCTTAAATTTCAAGTTGTTTTGGTTGCTGAGCAACATGGTTATGCTCTGCACCAGCGTACACTTTCAGTTTACGGAACATGGCACGACCAAGTGGACCACGAGGTAACATACCTTTCACCGCTTTCTGAATTACCATTTCTGGTTTCTTGGCGATCAACTTCTCGAAGTTGATTTCCTTGATACCACCTGGGTAGCCAGAGTGTGAATAGTAGATTTTGTCTTGCGCTTTGCGGCCTGTTACAGTCACTTTCTCAGCGTTAACAATGATGATGTAATCACCAGTATCTACGTGAGGAGTGTACTCAGGCTTGTGCTTACCGCGCAAACGGGTGGCAACTTCAGTTGCCAAACGACCTAAAGTTTTACCTTCGGCGTCAATAACATACCAGTCACGTTGTACTGTTTCTGGTTTTGCAACAAATGTACTCATTGAGATTATCTCTTTTCTTAAGGTTCACGACAGTAGTTCCGGGCTTCCCCGCGAACCACAACAACCGCTGTGTCATGCAACGTTTGCTAGCCACTTATGACGGTTAGTTGTACCTGTAACGTGGGCTGCGCGGATTATAGGGAAAACCGCTTAAAAGATCAACGACGTTATTCGTTATTCGTTATTCGTTATTCGTTATTCGATCGCTTCGCTGTTCGTGTTTGATTTTTCCGAACAGCGCGAAGCGCGGACAAACAGTGAACGAAGTGAACGCACGAAAAACGAATAACGCTTTTAAGCTTGCAGTGCGGTGATGAGTTCGGCGGTGCGTTCCCAGTGGCTGGCAAGTTGAATTAACACCGCGCCGTCGGTCGGCGACAGCTCATTGCGGGCTATTTGCTGCAGCCAGGTACTGCGTAATAAGTTGCGGGTGGCGCGGATTGAACTCACTAGAGCTTGCCAATTGGCTTGCGGGCGTTCGTTCATTTCGGAGCCGCTGAGTAGTTCTAGCAGCTGCGCACGTAGATCATGATTTAAGCTGGCATCTATTTGTAATGGTGACGCTGCACGAAGTTTTTCAACAAGCTCGCGCAAGTCAACTAAGCGTGCTTGATAGCCATGTAATTCAGCTAATTGCAGGGCTTCGTCGCCGTGCAGCGACTTGCTACTTAGCTTTTGTAAATAGTCGTGAATATGCTGCAGTAGCTCACCCGTGGCAATGTCTTCTTCGGTCACCTCGGCAAGCTGTGAATCGCGTAGCAGCGTTCGTAAGCGAATTTGGTATTGGCGTAACACGCGGTTTTGCTCTTGCTTGACGGCATTTAAACCCATGGCAGGAATTTCAAGCACGGTTTTGTCCAGAAAACGGGGTTCACCAGAACGTAGCGGCGGCAACCGATACCAGCGCTCGACTGCGCGAAATATTCGCTCATCAAATAGCCACATTAAGGCAACGCCAAGCAGGTTAAACAAGGTGTGGAACACCGCAAGGCCAGAGCTAATGTTGGTGACCTGTTCTCCGCCTGACAATAACTGGGCCACCCACCACATGGGCACCAGTAAAATCAGTGCGGATATACCAGTCATGGTATTCATTAATACATGTACCGCGGCGAGGCGTTTAGCGTGGGCGGTAGCACCTACGCTAGCAATGAGGGCGGTTACTGTGGTGCCGACATTGGCACCAATAACCACCGCAGCGCCTGCCAGGGGCGAAAATACACCACTCACTGAGGCGGTTAGCACAATAGCTAGCGCTGCTGACGATGACTGCACTAATGCGGTCAGCACCATACCAGCCACAACCGCTAGTGCAATGCCGCCTATGCCGGTAATGCGTAGCTGCTCGATAGGTACAAGGGCGGTCACTTGTTCAAACGCGTCACGCAAGGTGTCTAGCCCGACAAACAAAATACCGAAGCCGGCGATAGCGACGCCTATTTGGCCCGACAGCTTTTGCTTACGAAACAGCTGCAGCAACATGCCAATGCCTATTAACGGCCAGGCAAAAATGCCGATGTTTATTTTGAGGCCAATTAACGCGACTATCCACGCCGTCATGGTGGTACCGACATTACTGCCAAACACCACCCACGCAGCTTGGCGTAGTTTCAACATGCCCGCGTTGGTAAAGCCCAGCAGCGCTACCACCACAGCACTGGATGATTGCACCACAGCGGTTACTGCGAAACCCGATGCCGCAGCGCGCAACCGCGTTTGCGTTGAGCGCTCCAGAAACTGTTGCAAATGGCCACCCGCCGCAGCTTTGAGCCCGTCGGTAAGCATTTGCATACCCAGCAGCAATAAGCCGAGGCCACCAAGAGCGAGTGTCCAATTGGTTAAGGTCATGGTTTGTGAGCTAACCCCAAATATTCGTGACTTTGCATTTCAAGTAAACGACTGACGCAGCGTTTAAATTCAAAATTTAACTTACCATCAGTATATAGCTCATTGAGCGGCGCTGCGCCCGACATAATGAGCTTAACCCGACGCTCGTAAAATTCGTCAACAAGCGCAATAAAACGCCGTGCGGCATCATCGTTGTTAACGCCCATTTGTGGGACATCGCTAATCAGCACGGCGTGGTAGCACTGGGCAATTTCAATATAGTCGTTTTGCGAGCGCGGCCCGCCGCAAATTGCTTCGAATGAAAATAACACTACGTCATCACATTCCATACGCACCGGAATGTTACGGTTATTCACCGTGATATAACCCTGTTCGTCGCGGTTGCAGTGATCCGGCGCTAACTCAGTGAAATAACGCTGTAAGTTTTCGTCGGCTTGGTTGTCTGCCGGGGCGTGATAAATATTCGCGCGGGTTAAGGTACGTAAACGGTAGTCAATACCGCTGTCAACGTTAATCACCTCGCAATTTTCCTTGATTAAGGCAATAGCAGGCAGAAAACGCTGCCGCTGCAAGCCGTTTTTGTACAAGTCATCGGGCACAATATTCGAGGTCGCTACTAACACCACGTTGCGTTTGAATAACTCTTGCATCAATGTGCCGAGAATCATCGCATCGGTAATATCTTGCACAAAAAACTCATCAAAACAGATCACCCGTGCTTCGGCAGCAAGTTTTTCAGCAATGATTGGGAGCGGATCGCTGCGCCCCTTCAACTCCTTCAGCTCGTGATGTACACGGTGCATAAATCGGTGAAAATGCACACGCATTTTCGCCTCAAATGGTAAGGTTTCAAAAAACGTATCCACCAAATATGTTTTACCGCGACCGACGCCACCCCAAAAATAAATACCTTGGGGCGCTTTGGATTCGTTACCAAAGAGCGTTTTTAATTTACTGAAAAAGCCAGTAGCACCGCTGTTCTGATGAAATAAGACCAGTTCGTCATACAGCCGCTGCAACGCCTCTACCGCCTTGCGCTGCGCGGCATCAGGAGTGAAATTGCCGGACGCGAGGTCCTGCTCATATTTTAAGATTGGGGTAAGCTTGTTCGTTGTCACTACCACTTCGACCCTATTCTAGATTATGCTATTGGCGTTTAGTTTATCATGCGAAACGCATTTTTAAGGAGTATTTATGAGCTGGATTATTGGCGTACTACTAGTTGTTGCTGGTGCAATTGTTGGCTTTTTTGTCGCCCGCTACTGGCTCGCCGAACATTCCGAGGAAGCCGAGCTTTCGCAACAAGTTACTCAAACCAAGCAGCAACTTGCAGATTATCGTCAAGAAGTTGCTGAGCACTTAGCAACTGCCCAAGCTTTGGTCGGCCAATTGGAAGAAACCCAAGACAAACTAAAAGCTTACTTGCATCACAGCGCCGATTTGCTGCAGCGCGAGCAAGAACAACCAAGCTTGCCGTTCTTTGCCGAAGACACCATTCGCGAAATTCGCATGGCAAATAAGGTAAATGGCGAGAAGCGACGTTCAGATGATAAGGCATCAGCTGATATGCCGCGCGACTACAGCGACAAAAAATCTGGCCTCTTTAAAGGCTAAAAACGTTATTCGATCGCTGCGCTTGTCGTTATTCGTTATTCGTGAGTTCACTACGTTCACTGTTTGTACGTGTTTCGCACTGTTCGAAATGTCTTTTACGAATAGCGTAGCGGACTAACAGCGAAGCGCACGAAGAACGATTAACGAATAACGAATTCACATCTTGAAACACTCTACTGCTGAACTTATTTATATCGAGTTAGTCTGTAATTACGATAACCATCATACAGGAGTTAACTCGAATGAAAGTGAAGTTGTTAGCGGTTTTGGCTTTAGCGAGTGCACTAACTGTTGCGCCTGTTTCAGCCGGTATTCCCTTTTTTGGTGATAAAGACGAAACACCTACGCTTGCGCCCATGCTGGAAGAAGTCACGCCTGCGGTTGTGAATATTTCCGTGAAAGGGAAGCGCGAGGTGCGTCAACGCATCCCCGATATGTTTCGCTTTTTCTTTGGCCCAAATGGTCCGCGTGAACAAGTTCAAGAACGTCCTTTTCAGGGGCTTGGCTCTGGCGTCATCATTGATGCAGACGAAGGTTACGTCGTTACCAATAACCACGTGATTGACGGCGCATCAGAGATTCTGGTTACGCTCAAAGATGGTCGACAATTCGATGCAACAGTGATTGGCACCGATGACCGTTCAGATGTTGCCCTGCTGAAAATTAAAGATGGCAAAGATTTAACAGCCATTGAAATTGGTAACTCGGCGAAATTACGTGTTGGCGACTTTGTCGTGGCTATTGGTAATCCGTTCGGTTTAGGGCAAACCGTTACCTCGGGTATTGTTAGTGCGCTAGGCCGCAGTGGCTTAGGCATTGAAGAAATTGAAAACTTTATTCAAACCGATGCGGCCATTAACAGCGGTAACTCTGGCGGTGCCCTAGTGACGTTAGATGGCAAGCTCATTGGCATTAACACGGCTATTTTAGGGCCAAATGGCGGTAATATTGGTATTGGTTTCGCTATTCCAGCAGACATGATGCAAAATTTGGTGCAGCAGTTGATTGAGTTTGGTGAAGTGCGCCGTGGCGTGCTTGGTGTACGCGGTAATGACTTAACCCACGAAATTGCAAAAGCTCTAGATTTAAAAGCCAACCAAGGTGCCTTTATTGCTGAGGTTATTCCAGAAGGTGCTGCTGACAAAGCAGGATTGCAATCAGGCGATGTAATTGTTGCGGTAAATGGTGAGCGTATTCGTACCTTTGCAGACTTAGGCGCACGTGTTAGCACTTTAGGTGCCGGCAAAGAACTCTCGTTGACGATATTGCGCGACGGTAAAGAGCGTAAGTTTAACGTTGTGCTTAGTGCCGATGATCAAGCGGTAACTGCGGCTTCATTGCACCCTGCCCTTGATGGCCTAACGCTAGCACCAATCGAACAAGGTGGCCTGCAGGTAACCGAAATTACTGAGGGCTCGCTGGCTGAACGTTATGGCCTGCGTAAAAACGACGTGATTATTGGGGTGAACCGCACGCCAATTAACAGCATGTCGGAGCTACGCGAGTCATTATCAAACGCGGGTGATGTTATCGCGTTAAATATTCGCCGTGGCAATTCGCAACTTTACTTAGTGTTACGCGGCGGGTAATCAACCCCTGGTGTCTCAACGCCACATGAAGAAGGCAGCAAATGCTGCCTTCTTTTTTAAACAGTGTTATGCTTTTGCTTATATTTTAATTCAATAGGTTACTTTCAAATGCAGCTTGGCCAAACGTTTTGGTATATCACGCGCTCTGTCCTGCTCGGCTTAGCGGTCGCTGCTATTGTGATTGTCGCGCTACCTTATTTTCAAGGTAAGTCCGCATCAGATAAGCCCCCACAGCAGCCATTAAGCTTCGCAACGGCGGTTAATCGCGCCGCGCCAGCTGTGGTGAACATTTACAGCATTGGTACCTCACGCACATCTTATTATTCGCGCCGACCTAGCACCGTAGTGCGCTTAGGCTCGGGCGTTATTATGGATAATCGGGGGCATATTCTTACGGCGTATCATGTGGTTGCTGACGTGAATGAAATACAAGTGGCGCTACAAGATGGCCGTAACTACAGCGGTCAAGTCATTGGTTATGATCAAATTACCGACTTAGCGGTGGTTCGAATTGATGCCGACAACCTACCCATTATTCCGCAAAGCCAGAGCCTGCGTACCCAAGTGGGTGATGTTGTGCTAGCCATTGGTAACCCACATAACTTAGGGCAAACCATTACTCAGGGTATTGTCAGTGCCACAGGAGGTCGCATGGGTGTGATTCACTCACATGCCGACTTAATTCAAATGGATGCTGTGATTAACGAAGGAGCTTCTGGTGGCGCCTTGGTCAACAGTGAAGGCTATTTGGTTGGCATCAATAATGCGCAGTTTCGTGATGCGCGGGGGCAAGGCATCGACGGTATTTACTTTGCAGTACCCTACCCCTTGGCTTATTCAGTCATGGAAAGCTTAATTCGCGAAGGCGAGGTTGTTCGTGGTTACCTAGGGGTGCAAGTAGGTGAAGTGCCGCAGAGTAATCCTTATAGCCAACCCGGTATTTATGTAACGGGTGTTGATGCTAATAGTCCAGCCGCGCGCGCAGGTTTGCGCCCGGATGATTACATTACGGAAATTAATGGTCAGCGAATGTCGTCGGCAGCTGAAGGGTTAGCTGCGGTGGCACAAACGAAGCCGGGATCGGTCATTAAAATTAGGTTTTTACGTGACAACCAAGAGCAAGTTGTGGATGTCACCATTACCAAATTTCAGTAGCTAAACCGGTGCTGCTTGCCAGAAACCTAGCGCGTGACTTAACTCACGCGCTTGATATCAGCACCAAGCGCTGACAATTTCTTTTCAATAGCTTCGTAACCACGGTCGATATGATAAATACGCTCGACGACGGTTTCACCTTTTGCCACTAAACCTGCAATAACCAGCGATGCCGATGCACGCAAATCGGTACACATGACTTGCGCACCGGTTAGTTGCTCCACACCTTTTGAAATGGCGGTATTGCCTTCTAGTTCAATATTTGCACCCATACGGCGTAATTCAGGCACATGCATAAATCGATTCTCGAAAATCGTTTCACGCACCCAGCCGGCGCCATCGGCAATTGCATTTAAGGTACAGAACTGAGCCTGCATATCGGTTGGAAACGCTGGGTGTGGTGCCGTTATAATCTTCACTGGTTGCGGGCGACTGTTCGCCTGCACACGTATCCAGTCATCGCCTTTAGTGATCACTGCGCCTGCTTCGGTTAATTTTTTGAGCACCGCGTCAAGCATACTTGGGTCTGTGTTGCGACAGGTTACATCGCCACCTGTCGCCATCGCTGCCACCAGAAAAGTACCGGTTTCTATACGATCTGGCTGCACACTATATTTACCGCCGTGTAACGCGGGTTTACCATGAATGGTAATAGTATCAGTGCCAGCTCCACGAATGTCTGCACCCATGTCATTTAAAAACTGAGCGAGATCTTCCACTTCGGGTTCTCGCGCTGCGTTCTCAATAATAGTGACACCATCAGCTAGGGTTGCGGCTGCCATGAGGTTTTCTGTACCGGTGACGCTAACCGTATCCATTAGAACAGTTGCACCACGCAAACGGCCATTCACTTTGGCGTTGATATAACCATTTTCAACGGTAATGTCGGCACCCATGAGGCGTAAGCCTTCAATGTGCAAGTTCACTGGGCGCGCACCAATTGCACAACCGCCAGGTAACGATACTTGAGCTTCACCAAAGCGCGCCAGCAGAGGGCCTAACACCAAAATGGAAGCACGCATGGTTTTCACCAAGTCATAACTTGCCACATGGTTATTAATACCTTGTGGATGAATTTTGTAGCTATTTGGCCCCAAAGTTTCACTTTGAATACCTAACTCACCAAGTAGCTTCAGGCTAGTACGCACGTCTTGTAAGGCTGGTACGTTGTGCAGCTCAACCGTTTCGCAGGGTAAAATAGCTGCCATTAGAATAGGTAGCGCAGCGTTCTTCGCGCCAGAAATAGTCACCTCGCCGTTTAGCGGCCGGCCACCCTGAATAACCAATTTTTGCATTGCGCGTCTCTTAGCTGAGCATGGCGAGTTTTTTCTCGCGTTGCCATTCGGTCGGTGTATAGGTACGAATTGATACGGCGTGCAATTCACCGCTAGCAATTAAATCTTTTAACGGTGCGTAAACTACTTGCTGCTTCTTCACGCGCGATAAATCGCCGAACAACTCACCCACTACAGTGATGTTGGCATGACCGCCATCCAGCTTAACCAGCACTTCGCTTACGTCGAGCTCGTCTAACAGGCGTTGTTGAATCGAATCAGATGTCATCATAAAGTTTCTTCATTGAATTTTGAGAATTTTAACTACCGAGTGTGAGCAGTGCATCGACACCACTGACTTTTAGCATGGCTTTAAATTGCTGATTTGCATTGACAATGAGTAAGTCACGCTGGGTGTTTCGCAATGCCCGCTTAACCTGTAATAGCATGGCAACACCGGCGGAGTCGACTTTCTCAACGCCTTCTAGGTCAACCGTCAAGGCTTCTTGCTCACCTGCTAACCAGTTTCGGCGATTTGCCCAGATAGCAGGCACCGTATTACGAGTTAGTTGGCCGCTTAAGACCACACGGCCACCATCGCTGCATTGCAGTTCACAATGGTCCATTACTCACTGCCTTCAATATCATCATGTTCTTTGACAGTTTCTTGGGCTTTTTCGCGCAACAACGCGATAGTGCCGTCAATGCCATTACTACGAATAACCGCATTGATTTCAGCCTGTTTACTATTGAGCAAGCTTACGCCTTCAACAACCAGGTCGTATGCTTTCCATAGGTTGTCGTCTTTGTCGAACCGCATTTTAAAATCCATGCGCACAGGCGGCCCACCCTCTTGTAATAAGCGGGTATTAACCACCACTATTTTACTATTCGGCTCAAACCGCGACGCGTCACCAAATTGAATAGTGTGTTTCGTTTCATCATATTGCGTAAAAGCACCCGCGTAGGTGGTAATTAAATAGTCACGAAACACCGTGTAAAATTCTTGACGTTGCTCTTCGGTGGTTTGTGTTAGGTTACGGCCTAGTACGCGCTTTGCGGCATAGACATAATCAACATAAGGCATCATTTCTTCACGAATAACCACCCGAATATGGTTGATATCTTGATCAATCAGCTCACGATCGGTTTCGATACGCTCAAGTGTTTTGCTGGCAAGTTTCTCCAACAAAACGTACGGATTATCGTCACGAATTAACTCCGCTTGGGCGTTATGAACGCCAGCTAACGTGAACAAACTAATACAGACTGCCATGAACCACTTTTTCATGCTGAACTCCTTAGTCGTTGCCTTGGCCGAATAAGAACTGGCCAATCAAGTCCTCTAGCACTAATGCTGATTTGGTGTCGTAGATATAATCACCGTCTTCGAGCATCTCAACCGTGTCATCAATAAAGCCAGGGTTTAAGCCAATATACTGCTCACCCAATAAGCCCGACGTTAATATTGAGACCGACGTTGTGTCAGAAAATTCATTGTATTCTTTGCTAATGGTCATTTCGACCAACGGCTCATAGTAATCGCCCACTAATGAAATTTTGCTGACGCGGCCAACCACAACACCGCCTACTTTTACCGGCGAGCGTTCTTTTAGGCCACCAATGTTGTCGAACTTTGCAAATAATTTATAGGTTTCACCGTTGGTGAGCACATTGGTGTTCGCGGCTTTTAAGCCTAAAAATAACAAGGCCAAAATACCAATGATGACAAACAACCCAACTGCTAATTGTGTATTTCTTGATTCCATGGTCTTTATCCAAACATCAATGCGGTTAAAACAAAATCGAGCCCCAGAACTGCTAATGACGCAGTCACAACAGTCGATGTGGTTGCTCGGCTAATACCGACCGACGTCGGCGTACATTGATAGCCTTTGTGCAACGCTATCCAAGTGACAACAAAGGCAAACACTAAGCTCTTGATGACACCGTTAAGAATGTCTTGTCCCCATTCCACGTTCGACTGCATAACCGACCAGAACGCGCCGTCGTCGACACCTAGCCAACGTACGCCGACTAAATAGCCGCCATATATGCCAACCGCTGAAAATACCAGCGCCAATATCGGCATACTGTAAAAGCCCGCCCAAAAACGCGGCGAAATAACTCGGCGTAGTGGGTCTACACCCATCATTTCTAAGCTTGACAGCTGCTCGGTTGCTTTCATTAAACCAATTTCCGCGGTCAACGCGGAGCCTGCGCGGCCAGCAAATAAAAGCGCCGTAACCACCGGCCCTAACTCACGCAACAACGATAAAGCAACCATTGGCCCAAGCGACTGCTCAGCACCAAAATCAACCAAAATCGTATAGCCTTGTAGGCCAAGCACCATACCAATGAACAAACCGCTGACCACAATAATCAGCAACGAAAGCACCCCAACTGAGTACATTTGTTGCATGAGCAACGGCCATGACTTACGCAGTTGCGGCTTACCAACTAAGGCGCGCATTAACATAAAAAATGCAGCGCCAGCGCCGGCAACCGAATCTAAGGTCGCTTTTCCTAGCGCAGCAACACGATTAAGCATGGTCGCTCCCTAATAAATCATCTTCTAGCGTCGCCGCCTTGTAATGAAATGGCACTGGCCCGTCTGCTTCACCATGTAAAAACTGATGAATGAGCGGATCATCCGACTGCTTCAACTGCGCTGGAGTTCCGTGCCCCACCACCTGCTTGTCCGCCAAAATATAGACGTAATCTGCAATGGTCATGACTTCGGCTATATCGTGAGTCACCACAATGCTTGTTAAACCCAAGGATTCATTGAGCTCTTTAATAAGCTTAACAATGACACCCATTGAGATAGGGTCTTGGCCGGCAAATGGCTCATCGTACAAAATAAGTTCCGGGTCTAGTGCAATGGCCCGCGCTAAAGCTGCACGCCGCGCCATACCACCAGAAAGCTCGGCTGGCATTAGGTCACGCGCACCGCGCAACCCGACAGCCTCAAGCTTCATTTTGACAATAGTGTCAATAATTTCTTCAGGAAGTTGGCTATGTTCACGCAACGGAAAAGCGATGTTGTCGTACACTGTCATGTCGGTAAATAACGCACCGCTTTGAAACAGCATACTCATACGCTTACGCAACTCATAAAGGTCACGCCGATTCAGCTGGTGTACGTTATGCCCCGCAAACTCAATACTACCTTGCTGCGGATACAGCTGGGCACCAATGAGCCGCAACAATGTTGTTTTACCAATGCCACTAGGGCCCATTACGGCGGTGATTTTTCCGCGCGGTACACGCATCGAAAGGTTTCGATAAACTTGGTGTGCGCCAAAACTATGCGCGAAGTGCAAGTTATCAATCACCACAAGGGCATCATCTAAAGCAGAATTTTCCACTTGTCGCACGCCTTTAATTCTCCTTAAACAAGCCCGCGAGTGTAACAGATTTGGGCTTTTTTCTACACCTTAAGACGGTAAAATTTGTGACAAATCGTTTATTTCAGTGCTTTTTACGTCTGCAATTCAGTTTTCGATCGGGTATTATTGTAAACAATCTTATTTTGGCGGAGCTATTCACAGTTATGAGCAATTCCACCACCCAATCATTTCGTCTGTTGGGCGAACGTGTCATTGATATCGAAACCGCCGCGGTTAGCGGCTTGAAGCGCTTTTTGGATGACAGTTTTGAGCAAGCCTGTGAATTGTTGTTAGCCTGTGCTGGGCGCGTTATTGTCATTGGTATGGGTAAGTCTGGGCACATTGGCGGCAAAATTGCAGCAACCTTGGCCTCAACCGGTACGCCGGCGTTTTTTGTTCACCCTGGTGAAGCTAGCCATGGCGATTTGGGCATGATTACCGCCCAAGACGTTGTTTTGGCCATTTCTAATTCAGGCGAAACCGGTGAACTGCTAGCCATAGCTCCGCTAATAAAGCGCCGCGGCGTTAAGCTAATTAGTATGACGGGGAACCCAAAGTCTACTCTCGCTGAAATAGCCGATGTGCACGTTTGTATTGCAGTAGAGCAAGAAGCCTGTTCGTTAGGCCTCGCGCCAACGTCATCCACCACAGCTACGCTAGTTATGGGCGATGCTTTAGCGGTGGCATTATTAAACGCGCGTGGTTTTACTGCGGATGATTTCGCGATGTCGCACCCTGGCGGCAGTTTAGGCCGCAGGTTGTTATTGCACATTCACGACATTATGCACAGTGGAGACCGAATTCCGTTGGTGCCTGAACAGGCGACCATTTCAGAAGCGTTACTAGAAATGTCACGAAAAGGTCTCGGCATGACCGGCATTATTGATGCAAAAGGTAAGCTTGCTGGCATTTTTACCGACGGCGATTTACGTCGAATTTTAGATCAGCGCATTGATCTACACACCACCGAAATTGCGCAAGTTATGACCCGCAACCCAGTCACCATTGGCCCTGACGTGCTTGCTGCGCAAGGTTTGAAGCTCATGGAAGATCGTAAAATTAATGGCCTGTTTGTGACCGACCAACAGGGCATTGCACAAGGGGCGTTAAATATGCACGACTTACTGAAAGCGGGGGTCATGTAATGACTAACCTAAACGCTGACTATGTCAGCACATGGTATGGCGACATTGCTCAGCCGCTGTTCGAACGTTTTGCGGCCATTAAACTTGTGGTTTGCGACATTGACGGTGTGTTTTCCGACGGCCGTATTTATTTAGGTAACAACGGTGAAGAACTTAAAGCCTTTCATACACGCGACGGTTTTGGTGTGAAAGCGCTCATTAACGCCGGTATCGAGGTGGCAGTAATTACCGGTCGACGTTCGGCTATTGTTGAGAACCGCATGTCTGCACTTGGTGTTCAGCATATTTTTCAAGGCCAAGAAGACAAACTCAGCTGCTTTGAGCAATTGGCCAAGCAGCTCAATTTGGCAGCGAGCGACATTGCATCGATTGGCGATGATATTCCCGATTTAGACATGCTCAAAGCCAGTGGCTTAGCCGTTGCAGTGCAAGATGCTCACCCTTATGTGCAACAGCATGCACATTATATAACTGCCCAGCGCGGTGGCTTTGGTGCGGTGCGCGAACTTAGCGATCTTATTTTGACGGCGCAGGGGCAATTGCAACTGCACGGAGGAGTTAGCTTGTGAACCGTAACCTGGTGCTGATTATTGGCAGTATTTTTGTCATCGCCGCGTTGTTATTCTGGCGGCCATTTGCCGACCGTGACGATGAACAGCAGCAGCAGGGGTATCGCGAAATAAAGCCTGACTTTACCGCGCAAGGTCTCATTGTGCGTGTTTACAATGCCGAAGGTGAACTTGACCACCGTATTGCTGCCGAAGAAATGATCCACTACAGTCCGATTGGGTTAACAGAATTAACCGCGCCAACCTATATTACACAAATAGATGATCAAGGCGCGCTGTGGCAGGTACAAGCCGAACAAGGTTCATTTTATGCCGATAAAAGTTTGGTTTTAGAACGAAATATTGAGATGATCAGTTTGTCTGCGGCAGAATTTATTGAGCGTATTGAAACCAGTTACTTAACCATTGATACACTCAACGAAACCGTTGAAACGGATCAACCCGTGGTCATTATTGGCCGCGATTTCACCGTAAAAGGCGAAGGCATGCGCGCCGATATGCGCGCTCAAACATTGGAAATGACTCGACATGTTGAAACAATTTATACCGGTCGTAGCCCTGTTCGCCCTTAGTGCAATTGCCCTAAGTACGGCGCACGCACAGGGTCGTGACGACTTTAACAAACCTATTCAAATTAACGCGGAAAGCGATTGGTTTGACGTGGCGAATAAAATTGCGGTGTTTGAAAACAATGTGGTCATTCAACAAGGTACTTTGCGTATTCGCGCTGACCACCTTGAAGTTGTGCGTAGCGATGACCAGTCCGATGTATTTACCGCCACCGGCAGCCCTGCCGTTTATGAACAGCAGCTTGACGACGGTTCGCCAATTTCAGCACAGGCTAATAGCATTAGCTATGACCAAGCGAAGCAAATTTTAACCTTGTCAGGCAACGTTAAAGTGTCGCAAAACAACAGCGTGGTTCAGGGTAGCGAAATTATTTATAACTTTGCCACGCAGCAAATGACAGCCAATCGCGGCGAGTCGGACAGCGACCGAGTGACCACTATTTTTATGCCAAAGAAAAAGAGCGACAACAATAATGAGCCGACTAATCGCTGAGCATTTAGCTAAGTCTTATAAAAGCCGCCAGGTAGTCAAAGACGTTAGCCTAACGGTTGAGTCTGGGCAAATTATCGGCTTGCTTGGCCCGAATGGTGCGGGTAAAACAACCACGTTTTACATGATTGTGGGGCTAGTCAATAACGACAAAGGCCGCATCATGATTGATGAGCAAGATATTTCACTGTTGCCTATGCATGAACGTGCACGCCGCGGCATTGGTTATTTACCGCAAGAGTCATCTATTTTTCGCAAACTAACCGTGCGCGACAATATTATGGCGATATTAGAAACTCGCAAAGACCTCGACGCCAATGGCCGCGAAGAGCGCCTTGATGGGCTGCTAGAAGAATTCCATATTGGCCATATTGCCAACAGTTTGGGCATGAGTTTGTCGGGCGGCGAACGTCGCCGTGTTGAAATTGCCCGGGCTTTAGCGGCAGACCCCGCATTTATTTTGTTAGACGAACCTTTTGCCGGCGTTGACCCTATTTCAGTTTTAGACATCAAGAAGATTATTGAGCACTTGCGCAACCGTGGCATTGGCGTATTGATTACCGACCACAATGTTCGTGAAACCTTATCGGTATGTGAGCATGCTTATATTGTTAGCCACGGTGAGTTGATCGCCAGTGGTGACGCCCAAACCATCTTAAATAATCAGCAAGTTAAAGATGTTTATTTAGGTGAGCAGTTCACCTTGTAGGTGGTGGTATGAAGCAAAGCCTGCAGTTTAAATTTTCACAACAGCTGTCGATGACGCCACAGCTGCAACAGGCCATTAAGCTACTGCAATTGTCCACGCTCGAATTGCAGCAAGAAATACAGCAAGCGCTGGATGAAAACCCCCTACTAGAGCTAGAGCAAAACGACGCCGAGGGCGAAACCTCGGTTGCGGAAGGCGATGACCCCTGGGAGCACGCTTGTTCTGCGGCATTGGGGCAGTCATCGGCCGGCTATGATGGCGAAGACGCAATATATCAGGGCGAAACTCAGCAAACCTTGCAAGACCATCTGGTTTGGCAAATGGAGTTATCCCATTTCACCCCAACCGATGCATTGATTGCCCTTTCCATTATCGATGCCATTGACGAAAGCGGTTATTTGACGGTTGAGTTAGATGACATTCTAGAGGCCGTGAATCGCCAAAGCGATACGCCCATTGAAGCCGACGAAGTTGCGGTGGTTCTGAAGCGCATCCAACATTTTGACCCTATTGGGGTGGGCGCTCGCAACGTTGGTGAGTGCTTACATTTGCAGCTTCAACAACTTCCCTCAGACATACCATGGCGTGACCTCGCCATCACTGCAGTGTGTGAGTATTTAACCTTATTAGGTAGTCGTGATTATCGTACTTTGGCCCGCAAATTACGGGTATCGGAGACCGAGCTAAGCGCTATTCTGGAATTGATACAAACCTTGCAGCCACGGCCTGGCGAAGGGTTTGGCGCAACCGACGACGACTATGTAATTCCTGACGTGTTGGTGCGTAAAAAAAATAATCGTTGGACAGTTGAGCTAAATCCGCAAAGTGTGCCTAAACTAAAAGTAAATGACAGCTACGCACAACTTTGCCAAGGAGCGCGACAAACCGACGACATGCAATACATTCGCCAGCAAACTCAAGATGCCAAATGGTTTATTCGAAGCCTCGAAAGCCGTCATGAAACACTTCTGAAAGTGGCCAGCGCTATCGTGCTGCGCCAGCAGGGCTTCTTTGAACATGGTGAAGAAGCCATGAAACCAATGGTGTTAGCAGACATTGCTGCGGCGGTAGACATGCATGAGTCAACTATTTCGCGAGTAACCACGCAAAAGTATATGCATTCGCCGCGCGGTGTGTTTGAATTGAAGTACTTCTTCTCTAGTCAGCTGAACACTGACAATGGCGGAGAGGCTTCATCAACAGCCATACGTGCGTTGCTGAAAAAGCTAGTTGCTGCGGAAAGTCCTAAAAAGCCGTTGAGTGACAGTAGACTAACTGAACTCCTCGCTGAACAGGGCATCCAAGTAGCTAGACGGACCATTGCGAAGTATCGTGAGGCGCTAAATATCCCGCCCTCGAGTCAACGCAAACGTCTTATCTGAATCTTGGACAAAAGAAGGAAGATGTTATGCAAATTAATCTGACTGGTCATCATGTAGAAATCACTGACGCGTTACGCGAGTACGTTGATACGAAATTTAGTAAGCTAGAACGCCACTTCGACCACATAAATAACGTCCATGTCATTTTAAATGTTGAAAAGTTAACGCAAAAAGCGGAAGCTACGCTGCATTTGAATGGCGGCGAGGTTTTCGCTGATTCAGAGCACCAAGACATGTATGCCGCCATCGACGGGCTGATCGACAAACTTGATCGGCAGGTTATTAAGCATAAAGAAAAGATGAAACGCCACTAAATCATGGATTTATCCACCTTGTTAAGCCCCGACTGCACGCGTCGTGCAGTCGACGGCTCAAGTAAAAAGAAAGTACTTGAGCTCATTGGCCAAATGGCCGCCACTCGTTTGTCAGGCACGACTAGCTTTGACGTTTTTGAGAGTCTGTTGAACCGGGAACGTCTTGGTAGTACCGGCATTGGCTTGGGCGTTGCGATTCCGCATGGCCGCTTAAGTTCAGCCAATAAGCCCGTTGCTATTCTCATGACGCTACAAGAGCCTATTGACTTTGATGCGATAGACAATCAACCGGTGGATATAATTTTTGCGTTATTAGTGCCAGAAGATCAGCACGAGCAGCATTTACAAACCCTAGCGGCCGTTGCTCAACGTTTAAATGATAAGAACTGTACGCGCGCGTTACGAGACGCGGACAGCGATCAGGAACTCTACAACATCTTTACGGGGTAGCCACCAACAATGCAGTTGATTATCGTCACAGGCCGCTCTGGCTCAGGTAAAACGATTGCACTGAGAGTCCTTGAAGACTTGGGTTACTACTGTGTCGATAATATTCCGATTACCTTACTGCCGACCCTTGTTCACGCGGTTGTAGAGCAATATGACAAAGTTGCCGTCAGTGTCGACGTTCGCAATCTACCCGCTGACCCAAATGAATTAACTGAAGCGCTTGATTTTTTACCGAGTAAAATCAAACCCGAAATTCTCTACATCGACTCATCGGATAGCGTGTTACTGCGTCGCTTCGGTGAAACCCGTCGCTTGCACCCGTTATCATTAAATGAGCTGCCACTGGGTGATGCATTGGCAACCGAAGCCGCCATGCTTGAGCCGCTGGCTGAGCGCGCAACGTGGCGCATTGATAGCAGTGACTTGAGTGTGCACCAACTTAGCGAGCAAGTTTCCGAGCGCGTCTTAGGTAAAGCCGCTTCGCGCTTAATTGTGGTATTTCAGTCGTTTGGTTACAAATATGGCTTACCACCTGACCTAGACTACGCCTTTGATGCGCGAATTCTACCCAACCCACATTGGGAGCCTGAGTTAAAGCCACTAACGGGCCAAGATCCCGCTGTGCAGCATTTCTTTGCGCAGCAGCCACTGGTGACGAAGTTTATTCACCAACTCGAGGTGTTTTTAGACACCTGGCTACCCTACTTTCAGCGCAGCAATCGTAGCTATTTAACCATTGGCATTGGTTGCACCGGTGGTCAACACCGCTCGGTGTACATTGCTGAACAGTTAGCCCAACGCTTTGCTGAGCAACCCTTTAAAGTACAAGTTCGCCACCGCGAAGCTAGCCGCCACAAAAAGTGAGATTAACCGTGTCTGATGTTGTTCGCCGTACCGTCACTATTCGTAACAAACTTGGTTTGCACGCGCGCGCCGCAACAAAACTCGCCAAGCTAAGCCACCAGTTTCAAGCGAAAGTTCATATTGTGCAGGGTGAGCAACAAGTGGATGCGTCAAGCGTGATGTGTTTATTACTACTGGCAAGCGGCCAAGGACGCGAAATTGACGTTATTGCACAAGGTGAAGATGCCGTTGAAGCCGTGGACGCAATTGCCAACTTAATTGAATCTCGCTTTGACGAAGAGCAATGATGCGGTAAACTTCTCAAATTAATGAGGGGTTTATGTATGCTAGCTGAAGTTGCCGACAAAGAATTTGCCGAACAGCACATTCAGGAAGTTTCTGAATCGTTAGCCCGTGGCATGTTCGTACAGGCACGCCGCCAGCTGCACAACCTTCCCGCTTGGGATGTCGCCCTCCTGTTAGAATCATCGCCGCCCAAAGCGCGTGCCATTATTTGGCAGTTGGTTGATGCCGATGAACACGGCGATATTCTTGAAGAACTCTCTGAAGAAGTTCAAAAATCGGTTATTCGCCAAATGGCGCCGGAAAAACTTGCGGCCGCCACCGAAGGCATGGACACCGATGACTTAGCGTACGTTCTACGTGGCTTGCCAGAGCAAGTTTACCAAGAAGTACTGAAGTCGATGGACGAGCAAGATCGTCAGCGGGCCGAGCAAGCCTTGTCATACGCCGAGGAAACCGCCGGCGGCATGATGAACACCGACACCATTACCTTACGTCCAGACGTTACCATTGACGTGGTTTTACGTTATCTGCGTTTAAAAGGTGAGCTGCCCGAAGCAACCGACAAATTATACGTGGTTGACCGCGACGACAAATTCATTGGTGAAATTGGCATTAGCCGCTTGCTAACCGTTGACCCCAGCAAGTTAGTGCAAGACGTGATGGACCCTGACATTCAGGGCATTAACGTGGACATGGACGAAGTGGAAGTTGCCAAACTGTTTGAACGCCAAGACTGGATATCAGCACCGGTTATTGATGACGAGAACCGTCTACTTGGTCGTATAACCATTGATGACGTGGTTGATATTATTCGCGAAGACGCGCAGCACTCCATGTTGAGCATGGCCGGTTTAGATGATGACGAAGATACCTTCGCTCCGGTTTTAAAAAGTACCCGTCGCCGCAGCGTTTGGCTCGGGGTGAACTTAATCACCGCGCTTTTAGCTGCTGCGGTTAGCTCCATGTTTGAAGATATTTTGGCGCAAATGGCCATATTGGCGATTTTGAATACCATAGTCCCCAGCATGGGTGGTATTGCCGGTTCACAAACACTCACGCTGGTTATTCGAGGCATGGCACTTGGCCACATTGGTACCAGTAACCAACGTTGGTTAATTGGCAAAGAGTTAGCCATTGGCGCGCTGAACGGTGTGATTTGGGCCATTCTTATTGCTGGCGTAGTGGCCTTATGGAAACAAGACTTGGTTATTGGCGGTATTATTGCCTTCGCCATGATGGCCAACTTGCTGGCAGCAGGCTTGGCCGGTGTGACCGTGCCACTTATTCTAAAACGCTTTAATATCGACCCCGCGCTAGCCGGCGGGGTTATTCTTACCACAGTGACCGATGTGGTTGGTATTTTCGCATTTCTTGGTACCGCAACCCTAATGCTAGGGTAATACTTGCTTGAATAATTCTTGCTGGGGTAGCTTACACCCCAGCAATGCGCATTTCTTCAAGCAATACCGAGCCGGTGCGTACACCGTGTCGTAGGTCAACATCACCAGCTATCGCAACAATGTTACGCAGCATGTCTTTCAAGTTGCCAGCAATCGTGATTTCTTCAACGGGGTATTTAATTTCACCATTTTCCACCCAGAAGCCTGCCGCACCGCGCGAGTAATCACCATTAACAATGTTCACCCCTTGGCCCATCAGCTCGGTCACTAAGAGCCCAGTTCCCATTTGGCGGCACAACGCTTGTAAGTCAGGTACTTGCGAACCGACTTCCCAGGTATGAATACCACCGGCATGCCCAGTTGGGCTCATGCCGAGTTTGCGCGCCGAGTAACTGGTGAGTAGATAGGTTTGTAAAACGCCATCACGAATAATCTCGCGCTCCTGCGTGGCCAAGCCCTCGTGATCAAACGGGCTGCTCGCCAAGGCGCCACGCAAATGTGGCCGCTCAGTAATGGTAAGCCACTCGGGCAGCACTTGTTTACCTAAATGATCAACCAAAAAACTTGATTTGCGATATAAACTACCGCCACTAATACCTGCCACTAAATGCCCAAACAAACTATTGGCCACGTCAGCACGAAAAATAACCGGTACTTTCGCAGTCGCTATTTTTTGCCCATCTAAACGCGCTACAGTGGCTTCTACAGCGTCTTTTGCCACCTGCTCTGGCGTCCATAGGTCTTCACGCTTTCGTGCCACTGAGTAGCTGTAGTCGCGTTGCATGGCGTCGCCGCTTTTTGCAATTAACGAGCAACTTAGGCTATGCCGAGACTGCAAATAGCCCGCGACGAAGCCATGGCTGTTGCCATAAACACGATAGCCCACATGGCTACTGTAACCAGCGCCGTCTGAGTTCACAATGCGTGGGTCTAACTGCAATGCGTGCTGCTCACAAGCCAAGGCTTGCTCGAGCGCAAACTCAGCACTTTGGTCCGCCGGATGACACAAATCAAGATCAGGAATATCGGTTGCCATTAACTCGGCCGGTGCCAACCCAGCAAAGGGATCAGGCGAGGTGAAACGCGCAATGTCATTGGCTTTTTCAACTGCCGCGCGAATAGCTTTGGCGGTCAAGTCCGTGGTCGATGACGAACCTTTTTGCTGGCCGCGGAATACCGTAATACCCAATGCACCATCTTGGTTAAATTCAACCGTTTCAACCTCACCAAGCCGGGTGCCCACATTGATGCCGCTGCTGCGGCTCATGGCGCACTCGGCGGAACTGACGCCGAGCTTTTCTGCATATTTGATGGCGTCGGCGACGGCTTGTTCGACGTCGTTTAGGTCGTGTTTAAGTGCATTAATATCAGGAATCATTACCTCTCCTTTGAAAACCTTTAGAGCGTTATTCGTTATTCGATCGCTGCGCTTGTCGTTATTCGTGCGCTTTGCTGTTCGTCCGCTACGCTGTTCGTAAAAGAATTTTCGAACAGTGCGAAGCACGTACCAACAGTGAACGTAGTGAACGCACGAACAACGACTAACGAATAACGATTAACGATTAACGAATAACGCTTTTCTCTTTTTTCAGTTACAATTCGCGCAAACCATAGGGGTCTGTTATGAGCGAAATTGAACGTGACGACGATATCGTCAGCAAATCTGAACTAAAACGTGCCGCCGAGCAGCAACAACAGCTTGGCGAACAACTCGTCAGCCTTGCCGAGGGCAAACTGGCCAAAATTCCACTCGACGAAGAGCTGCTTGATGCCATTCTATTGGCGCAACGCATTCGCAATACGCGCGAAGGCTATCGTCGCCAATTACAACTTATTGGCAAAATGATGCGTCATCGCAACACGGGGCCAATTCAGCAAGCACTTAGCGAGCTTGAAAATGCGCACCATGCACAAAATGCCGTATTTCATGCGCTTGAAAAACATCGTGACCAAATTTTGGCGCAAGGCGACGACGCAATTCAGCATTTTATTGATGCCTATCCGCATGCTGACCGCCAGAAGCTACGCCAGCTATATCGTCAAGCAAACAAGCAAAGCCAACAAGGCAAACCGCCAGCGGCGGCGCGCGAGTTGTTTAAGTATTTACGTGAGGTGGCCGCCGTTTAATCGGTGCCACCTACGGTCATTGCATCAAGTTTAAGTGTTGGCTGCCCAACCCCAACAGGAACGCTTTGACCATCTTTACCGCACACGCCAACACCTTGATCAAGCTCGAGATCATGACCAACCATGGACACTTGACGCATAGCGTCTGGCCCATTGCCAATTAGGGTGGCGCCTTTCACCGGGGCGGTAATTTTACCGTCTTCAATTAAATACGCTTCTGAGGCTGAAAAGACGAACTTGCCAGAGGTGATATCCACTTGTCCACCGGCAAAGTGCGGTGCATAAATGCCTTTTTTCACACTCTTGATAATTTCTTCTGGGTCATGCTCCCCAGCTAACATGTAGGTATTCGTCATGCGCGGCATTGGCAAATGTGCATAGCTTTCGCGACGCCCGTTACCGGTTGGGTTCACGCCCATCAGCCGAGCATTTAACTTGTCTTGCATGTAACCGACTAAGCGACCTTTTTCTATCAGCACGTTATAGCCGGCTTGTGTGCCTTCATCGTCAATAGCCAGCGAGCCGCGACGGTCATTGATGGTGCCGTCATCAACAATAGTGCAAAGTTCCGAAGCGACCATTTCACCAATTTTGCCGGCATAGGCCGAAGCGCCCTTACGGTTAAAGTCGCCTTCAAGGCCATGACCAACGGCTTCATGTAACAATACGCCTGGCCACCCGGCGCCAAGCACAACCGGCATAGTGCCCGCTGGTGCTGGACGTGCCTCTAGGTTCACTAGGGCTTGGCGTACGGCTTCCTCAGCAAAGCTCTGCCAACGTGGCTTGTCGCCCATGGGTTGCGAAAAATAATGATAGTCAACGCGCGCGCCACCACCGGCACTACCGCGTTCGCGACGCCCATTATGTTCAACCAGCACCGTGCAATTGACTCGCACAAGAGGCCGAATATCGGTGGCAAAGGTGCCGTCCGTTGCGGCAACGAGCACTTCGTCGTAACTGCCGCTAATGCTGGCAATCACTTCCACAACGCGTGAGTCAAGGCTGCGCGCATAGGCGTCAATTTCGCGCAGCAAATCGATTTTTGCTTGCTCATTTAAGCTAGCCAAGGGGTTCACTGGCGCATAACGCACCACATTCGGTGCAGCGTGAAATGCTTGCAGTTGCTTGTTGGCGCCAGCCTGGCTTATACCACGTGCGGCGGCAGCTGCTTGTTGTAGTGCTTGCGGCGAAATATCGTCGGCATAAGCAAAACCGGTTTTTTCACCGTGAACAGCACGCACACCTAGCCCTGCTTCTATATGAAAACTGCCTTCTTTAACAATGCCGTCTTCAAGAACCCAAGACTCATTAACGCTGCTTTGCAGGTAAATATCTGCAAAGTCGATGTCGCCCGTATAAAGCTGATGCAGCGAGCGATGCAGGGCATCCGCATCGAGTTGATATTGCGTGAGAAGATTATCTTGTACGCTTTGTGCTTGCATGAAGAACCTTTTGACTACTTAGAAAATGTTGCGCCACTGGAATATTGCGACGAATGCTATCAAGTGTTTGCATGTTGGCAACGGCACTGACAGCTTGAGCTTGACTGTTCGTGGCGTCGGCCATAACCACGCCCCAACCGTCGATAACCAAAGCGTGCCCATAAGTTTCACGGCCATTGGCATGTTCGCCAACCTGGGCCGCAGCGACCATAAAACATTGCTGTTCAATGGCGCGAGCACGCGTTAGCACATGCCAGTGTGCGGCACCAGTTACTTGGGTAAATGCCGACGGTAACACCAAAATATCTGCACCGTTGGTACGCAGTGCGCGAAACAGTTCAGGAAAACGCACATCATAACATACCGCTAAACCTAAGGTGCCGAATTCGGTTGCGACCGTGACCACTTCGGTACCTGCACGTGTCCATTGCGACTCACGGTAACTGCGAGTGTTGTCGTCTACGTCAACATCGAACAGATGCATTTTATTGTACCGCGCGACACATTCACCTTGTGGGTTAAACACCAAGCTCGCGGCGGTAAATTTGTCGTCATCTGGGCTATCAACAATTGGCATAGTTCCGGCCACTAGCCAAATACCGTGCTTTGCTGCCAGCTCGGCTAAGCGCTGTTGCAGTGGACCTGCGCCAAGCGGTTCGGCTAGCTCACGTTGCCGTTTATCGCCCGCACCAAAACACAAACAGGCTTCGGGCAACACCACCACCTGTGGCCGCTGTTTAGGAATATCAGCGAGCAGCTGCTCAATTGTTTTCAGGTTTTGCTGTGGGTTCGGGCTGCTGGTCATCTGCAGCGCCGTTAGTGTCACCTGGCGGTTGTTCATTGGTTGCGTTGTTGGGGTCGGCATTGTTGCGCACCTCCGGTGGAATAGGTGCCGCACGGCTATCACGCGCCACCTCAGTAATAGTTGGGTCGTCCATGGTGCCTGAAATTTTATATTCCAAGCGACTAATAACCTTAGCATCATGCAGCATGCGATCAATTACCAACGCTGCTAACCCAGATGGCGGGTTAATCATCCACGCCAATATTACGGGTAAACTTGAGGTTACTTTAGGAACAAACTGCAAGTCATAGTTTAACTGTCGGGTAATTAGGTTGGTATTGCCTTTTACTTCCATGTCGCCAGCCGCGCCATTCAGCTGTGTGTTGGTGGTATTCACAATACCGTTCTTAATGGCGAAGTCGCCCGAGAAGTTGGTGTAAAACAGGCCGTTAGCAAATACGTCTCGAAAATCAAATCGTAATTTGCGCAATATGCCATCAAGGCTTAACAGCGAGAATAGCCGTGCTCCGCGGTCGCTAACTTCATTGAGATAACCCTGGCCCAACCGCCATTTCACACTGCCATTTAATGTTTTCGATTCAAAATTGTATGGCGCAGCCAAGTAGCGCAAGTCAAATTCAATGTTGGCACTGCTGTCGCGAACCATCGATGTCACGTCATAATGCTCTAAAAACTCACCAAAATCAGCCGAAGAAAATGTACCTGTTAAGTGTGTTTGTGGGTGTTTAGTGTCTGACTCTAAAGCCCAACTGCCACTTGCAACAATGGTATGGTTACGATGATTTGCGCTAAAGCGTTCTAGGTTTAATACCTTGCCATCAGCGCTTAGGTGCAAACTCACTTCGCCTAAATCATAATTATCGAACTGACAACGTTGGCAGTCGATATATATGTCAGGCAAACCAACAAAGTCTTTAGGCGCTTTCGGCTTGAACTCACCTTCGGGCGATTCCGCCCCAGAGCGCAGTTCAATGTAATCCGCGTTAATTTTTATCGCATCAGGGCCTTCTTGCTCACGCTGCCAAGTAATGTCGGTTAACACCTGCTGCGATTCAAATCGCGCTTGCCAGCCCTCGGCACTTGGCCAAGCGACAGTGGTAACATCTTCAAGTGTTATTGCGTCATAGCTTAGGCTGTCGGTTGTTAACTGAATAAAATCAGGTTGTAGCCGAGTTACCCACACCGACGAAGCCGCTTGCTCAGGAACAAGTCGTTGCAAATTGCTATAGGCTTGTCGCCATGCCTTTATGTCCATTTCGGTTAGGTTTAAGTCAACCATGAAACGTGGGTTTAAGCGCACCACATTCGGGCTTGGCGCTTGCGAGAACTGATTGCCAATTCGCAAATAGCCCGACTGCAAAGTTTGTTCTTGTCCATCAAGTTGCAATTCTAATAAGCCTAGATCATCAACCTCGGCGTTCACCAAAATACTTTCTTGGTCGCCAGACACTAATAACTCTACCCGCCCCTCAGTACCTGTGGCCCGATAAAACGGAGCAGGCGCGTCTATTTGGGTTTGACTCATGTCGGCCGTTTGCTGCCACCGAAACGCGTAGCCGCCTGCCGTAGGTAGGCTAAGGTTAAAATTGGCTTGCCACGGCAAGGTGCCGTTAATCAGCGGTTTATAGCGCGATATATTCCACTCGCCTGTCGCAATAACATCCACAAAAAAGTCGTCTTCGCGCTGCTTGGTGGTCAATGTTGCTTCCACAGGGAAGTCATTCCAACGCATGGTTAAGTCGTTACTTTCAACCACGTCATTGCGAAAACGTACACGCCCATTCACCTCGGTGAAGGTTTCGCCAAGGCTGTCGACAACCATCGTTAGGTTCGTAAGGTCGGCATAGCCTTCGGCAACTACTTCAGGCTTGTCCACCAAAGGAATGGTCAGTTTTAACTGGCTGGTTATATCACCACTTAGCTGCAACTCTGTGAACGTGGTTCCCAAGCTTGAGGATAACGGACTGTCGGCAAACACTGGCTGCAGTTCAGCCGCATTGCCAGCAATATCCGCTTGTATGTCTAAATAGGATTGTTCACCAGCCAAAATATCTGGAATAACAACATCAACGCGTTGCGTGGCGATGTTACCGAGTAGCCCGTCGTTCGCCACAATATGCATGCGTTCATTATTGAAATTAACCACAATGTTGGCGTCATAAATGGGGCGCCAATTCGACTGGAACTTGTAATTCATGTCGGTTAAACGAGCGCGAGCCTCAAAGGCTCCTTGATTTTCATGGTATGGAAAATCAGCAATAGTACCGCGCCAAACCATGGCCAGCTCATGCGCAGCGCCGTCTTGAATGGCCACGGTTAAATAATCATGCAGATTGTCACCCATGACGACAGGCAAATGGTTGCGCAGTACGGCAGCCGGAATCGGCTCTTCGCTCACTGAATTAGCGCGCGCATTCACCAAAACACTGCCCTCATGCGGTTTTAACTCGGCTTGAAAGGCTATCGGCAAACCAACAAGCTCAATGCGACTACCTGGGGCAATGTCAAGCTGCCAATTCTGTTTGTCGTGCCAGACAAATTCGCCAGACACATTAATATATGGCAACGCCCACGCATCGTCGTAGTCTAAAGCAACGCTTTGAAACGACGCATTGGTGCCATCCAGTTGCCAATCAACTTTGTTTTCCTGGCCCTGTAGGCTCAAGTTCACGTTGGACAGGCCAGGCACCCCGCCAATCTGCCCCCAACTAAGCTGTTCACCATGAGCATACCAGCGCAATGGTTTCTCTAGGCTTTGCTGCAACGCAATGTCCATGGTGCCCTGCGCCGAACGATTGGCCAGTTGCTCACTCACAGCTGCGCCTTCGCTGCCCAACAAATTCAGTAATTGCAACACGGGGGCTAAGGGCACATCAACAAAACTCATGGCCGTCGAGCGCGCGGTTTGTTCCCAACTAAAGGTTGGTAACACCCAGCTTTCATTGTTGTGTTGAATGGTTAATGGGTTGGAGTTAACACGCCAGCCGCCGTTGCCATAGGGGCGCAACTTCAGCTCGCCGTTAGGTATACGCAGTGAGTGCTGCTCTTGGCCTACTTGCCAAGTAAGTGCTTGCTCACCTAGCTGTAATAAGCCCTCGGTGAATTGGCTTTGCGCGAAATTCAGCCATAGCTGTAAGTTGAATTCCGCCTGATTTATTTGGGTATCGACAACCTGTTGCTGCACCCAAGGTGAAATATCCAGTTGATGTGCATTCGCATAAAATTGACCGCTTAACGCGCCGCCGTTATCTTCTTTCACATCAATAATGAAGTCGAGCGTGTTGTCCGTTACTTCAGAGAAAGTCAGCTTACCCACGCCTTGATGTCGAAAGCCGCTGTTCACCCAGCGCAAGTCTTGAATTTCTATGGCTCGTTGAATGCCAAGTAAATTAACCAACTCTATGGTGCTGTCTGTCACTTCAATGTGATCAAGCTGATTGAGTAATAAATTGGTTAAATTGTCGGAAAGAACCACACCGCTGGTTGAGCCATCAAGCTCAGCGTCACGCATATCGTAATGCAATACCAGGTGATTTAGCTGAACTTGGTCATACTGCAGTGATAGTGAGCCAGCGCTTTCCCAAAAGTTAATGAGAATACGCGCTTGTTCAACATCAACCCGTGTTGCTTTATCGGCAACTGGCCGCACGCCAAGTTGGTGAAGCACCAGTTCTGGACCATTGCGGCCCCAGTCAGCACTAATACTTCCAAGCGATGTTTCAACACGAAACCGTTCATTGAGGATACTTTCAACCTCATCGGTCACATCTGGTAACTGTGGCAGCAGGTATCGCAACGCGCTAATAAACAGCGCGAATAGCACCAGTACAATCGCAAAACTATAAAGTACTGTTCTGTAAATGAACCCAAACGTTCGTTGCATAATGGCTCTATGTTACTACATCATCACCACATCAAACTGCTCTTGATGATACAGCGGTTCGACGAGCACTTTTACTTGTTTGCCAATAAATACTTCGAGCTCAGCTAACGCATGCGACTCTTCATTCAGCAGCATTTCGGTTACCGCTGCCGATGCGTAGACCATGAAATGATCGGCGGCGTAGGCCCGATTAACCCGAACAATTTCGCGCATAACTTCGTAACACACGGTTTCAACCGTTTTCATGGAGCCGCGTCCACTACACACTGGGCACTCCGAACACAGAACATGCTCTAAGCTTTCGCGTGTACGCTTACGCGTCATTTCCACCAGGCCAAGTGTAGTGAAGCCGTTAATTGACGTTTTTGCGCGGTCTTTGGCGAGCGCCTGCTCTAAGCTATGCAACACGCGGCGACGATGATCGCTATTTTGCATGTCGATAAAATCAATAATGATAATACCGCCCAAGTTGCGCAAACGTAGCTGTCGCGCAATGGCTTGTGTTGCTTCTATATTGGTGTTGAATATGGTTTCTTCAAGGTTGCGATGACCAACAAAACCACCGGTATTTATATCAATGGTGGTCATTGCCTCAGTTTGATCAATGATAATTGACCCACCTGATTTCAGTTCAACTTTGCGGTCGAGCGCGCGCTGCACCTCGTTTTCAACATCAAACAAGTCGAAAATTGGCCGTTCACCCGCATAATATTCCAAGGCTTCAGTTAGCTCTGGAATAAATTCTTTCACGAACTCGCTAAGTAAGTCATAGGTAACGCGTGAGTCCACCCGAATACGCTCAATTTGTCCGCCCACAAAGTCACGCAGAATACGACACGAGAGGTTTAAGTCTTCATACACCAAACCAATTTTGCGCATGCCCTTGCGGCGCTTCTGAATGGTGTCCCATAACCGGCGTAGAAATTTAGCGTCGCGCTGCAGCTCGTCATCACTAGCGCCTTCAGCAGCGGTGCGCACAATAAAACCGCCCTCTTCATCACAATACGGCAGCGCCGCTTGCTTTAATCGGTTACGCTCTTTTTCGTCTTCAATGCGTTGCGAAATGCCCACGTGCGGCGACTGCGGCATAAGCACCATGTAACGCGAAGGAATGGTGATATCTGTTGTTAAACGCGCGCCTTTGGTGCCGAGTGGGTCTTTAACCACTTGCACCAAAATTTGCTGACCAGGGCGTACCAGTTGCGCAATGTCGGCAACGGGCATGGTGCCATGCGCAATGTCTTCAGCTTGCTCAATTTGCGTGACAATATCTGAGGCGTGCAAAAATGCGGCTTTTTCTAGCCCAATATCAATAAAAGCGGCTTGCATGCCCGGTAAAACACGCGACACTTTGCCGACATACACGTTGCCTACTAAGCCGCGTTTTGCCTGTCGCTCAATGTGTATTTCTTGCAAAATACCATTTTCAATAAGTGCCACCCGCGTTTCAGTGGGCGTCACGTTCATTAAAATTTCTGCACTCATGGGCGCCCCTCTATGTCATTGATTAACGCAACGATGAGCTGTTCAGTTTCGTACACGGGCAAGCCAACCACAGCAAAGTAGCTGCCCTCAATATGCGTCACAAACTTGGCTGCACGCCCTTGAATACCGTAACCACCTGCTTTGTCGTGTGGTTCACCAGAGCCCCAATAGTCGGCTATTTCTTCGCTGCTAAGTGGCTTAAATGTAACCTTTGCCGCGCTAACAATCACACGCTCAATGCCTTGGCAAACCGCCGCAACTGCGGTTACGGCTTGGTGCGTTTGCCCAGACAGCTGCTGCATCATGCCGACAAAATGGTCAAAGCTAGTTGGTTTTTCAAGTACCTGACCATCAGCCACAACAATAGTGTCGGCGCCCAACACCAGCGCATCAGCGCTGGCCAACGAGACCCCTGCGCGGGCTTTATCAAGCGCTAGTCGCTTTACGTAATCGGTCGGTAATTCCGTCGCATTACGCTGCTCGACAACGTCGGGGCGCACCACAGTAAAGGGCCGATCAAGTAACTGGAGCAACTCAAAGCGGCGGGGTGAGCCAGAAGCTAAAACGAGCGAATTAACGGACAAGGTAATGCCTCCGATATTTGCGCAAAATTAAATACACCCACGGCCACGCAATGGCTGATGAAATAACCGGGTACAAATAAGCCAGCTGGAATACGGCATCGTTCAGCACATGCTCAAGTTCATACACAATAACCCGCTTCACCATGACCAAAATAGCAACCACAAGGGCTTGCTGGGTAAATGAGTAATTGCGAATGCGTTGAAAGTGACGAATCGCCGGGTAAGCCATAATCAATAACGCTGTCGCGTAAATACCAAACACCGAGCCCATGAGTATGTCGGCCGCCAAGCCAAGCACCAATACACTACCCATGCCGACGCGATGCGGTAGTGCCATCACCCAGTAAATAATGACCAAGCTGAGCCAATCGGGCCGCCAAGCCTCCATAAATGCGGGCATTGGCATCACCATCAACACCAAGGCCACAACATAGCTCGTTAGCAGCGGCAGTAATCCTGACTTAATCCACATTGGTGCTCTCCTTTTCAAGCGCTGGAGACTTCACCTCATCGTATACCGGGGTTTCGGTTGCCGACGCCGGCCACAACAATAACACGGTACGAATGCGATCAAGCTGGGCGAACGGACGCGCCAATACGCGCGCATATTGCAAACGTTCGTCACGATCGATGGAAATAATTTCTGCTACCGGATACCCTTCAGGAAAAACCCCTCCAAGGCCCGACGACATAAGTTTGTCACCCACCTCAAGTTCACTCGAGTGTGGAATGAACATCAGTTCAAGCTGCTGCAAGTCGCCTGTGCCGCGAGCAAGCACACGAATATCGTTGCGCTCGGCCCGTAGTGATATGGCATGGCTTTGATCAGAAATAAGTAGCACGCGGGCGGTGCCACGACCAACACTGATAATCTGCCCAACAATGCCACGGTTATCGAGTACTGGCTGGCCATCATAAACACCATTAGTACTGCCCTTGTTAATGACCACCTGGTGAGAAAACGGGTCGGTTGCTACCGACACCACTTCGGCGGCCATGCGACGGCTTTCTTGGCGCACATCAGAGCCAAGTAACTGGCGCAAGCGGTCGTTTTCATTTTCGAGAAAGTTTAAACGCTGCACGGCCATTTCAAGTTCTTGCAGTTGCTGTTTGAGTTGCACGTTTTCTTCGCGAAGTGTGGTGCGTGTGGTCGACAGATAAACTAATCGATCAAGAACTTCTTGTGGCAGAACGGCTAGATATTGAACCGGGGCGACAACGGTCGATAAAAACGAACGCACCGGCTGCATGGTGTTCAGCCGGTGGTCTAAAAACATCAACGTGGCGGCGCATATAAGCGCCATGACCAGTCGTGAGAGAAGGGTTGGCCCCCGTTCAAAAAGCGACTTCATGCGGCCGCTTACTCATAACTGAACAGGTCACCGCCGTGCATGTCGATCATCTCGAGTGCTTTACCACCACCGCGAGCTACACAGGTCAGCGGGTCATCCGCGACAATCACTGGAATACCGGTCTCTTCCATCAGCAAACGATCAAGGTCACGCAGTAACGCGCCACCACCGGTTAATACCATGCCGCGCTCTGAAATATCTGACGCCAACTCTGGTGGTGATTGCTCAAGCGCAACCATAACCGCACTAACAATACCCATTAATGGCTCTTGCAGTGCTTCTAAAATTTCGTTGCTGTTTAGCGTAAATGAACGCGGGACACCTTCAGCAAGGTTACGACCACGTACTTCTATTTCGCGAACTTCTTCGCCAGGGAACGCTGAACCAATTTCGTGCTTAATGCGCTCAGCAGTTGCTTCACCGATAAGTGAACCAAAGTTACGACGGATATAGTTCACAATGGCTTCATCAAATTTGTCACCACCAATACGCACAGAGGATGAATACACCACGCCGTTTAACGAGATAATCGCAACTTCTGTGGTACCGCCACCAATATCAACCACCATGGAGCCGGTCGGCTCAGAAACTGGTAACCCAGCACCAATTGCAGCGGCCATTGGCTCATCAATAAGATGCACTTCGCGCGCGCCAGCACCCAAGGCAGACTCACGAATGGCACGGCGTTCAACTTGGGTTGAACCACAAGGCACACACACCAAAACACGCGGGCTAGGACGGAAATAGTGGCTGTCGTGCACTTTCTTAATAAAGTGCTGCAGCATTTTTTCAGTCACGTAAAAGTCAGCAATCACGCCGTCTTTCATCGGGCGAATGGCTTTGATGTTACCTGGCGTACGGCCAAGCATTTGTTTTGCCGCATGACCCACAGCTGCGACGCTTTTTGGCCCGCCCGATTTCTCTTGGCGAATAGCGACGACCGACGGCTCGTTCAACACGATGCCTTCGTCTTTCACGTAGATAAGTGTGTTTGCTGTACCCAAATCAATGGACAGGTCGTTGGAGAAGATGCCGCGTAACTTCTTAAACATGAGGGGATGTTCCCTTACTCGTAATTTGGTGGACTGAAAAACCGTGTAACTTTACCAAGCGCAGCCCTTGTGGGCAAGCGCGCATGTGTATTATCTACACAGAACTTAGCTGCAAGCTCCTGGGCGAATATAGCCTTGGCTCTGTACACAAATTTGGCGTGCATTTGCACCGGTCATTTGAATTTCAACACTACTTTGACCACAGCTTTCAGCAACGGTTGCATGATTGGTCGAAACTGGACACCCCAAGGCATTAAAATAAAACCCCGTGGCTGCCCCACTAATGCTCGACACCACATTAATACCATTGGCACTGGGCAGCGGAATAAGACGCGCCGCATTAATACTCGCACCGCATTCAACCGGGCTAACTTGTGCACTGGTGATGCTAATGCCATAACAGGGGTTTGCCATGTCTTGCATGGCACGTTGTTGTTGAAGCCTTAATAAGCTAATCAGTTGGCGTTCTGTAACCACTTGGTCAACGCCGCCAGAGCCAAAAATGCGAGGGCCTGCAGTCACTGCCAAAATTCCGACCAATACAATAACAATAATCAGCTCAACCAGCGTGAAACCTTGCTGATAATTTACATTTTGGCGGCTGTGAAAATTTGTCATTGGCATGATTTTTGTGGCTCTGCGTCAATAGTCATATATGGCGAACAATATATGCAGTGTAAACTAAAAAAGTGTAGTATACAGAACAATATATAAACAAATTACAATAAACGTAGCGCCCTCGGAGCAACCATGCAGCGCGGTTTTACCCTTATTGAGATTATTATCGGCATTGTGGTACTGGCAATTTCAATTGTCTTGCTGACAGTGTTGGTTTTTCCGCAAGCGCAGCGCAGCGCTGAGCCCTTGTTGCAACAACGCGCTGCCGCCTTAGGCGAAGCATTTATTCAAGAAATTAACGGCAAGTCATTTGATGAAAACAGTGACCGCAGTGGTGGCGCACTGCGCTGCGGAGAAACTGGCGCGCCCGCCTGTACGTTGCCGGCTAATTTAGGCCCGGACAGTGAAGCGAGAAATGACTTTGACGATGTCGATGACTACCATCAGTTGCAAATAACCGCTCCCACATTAGCCGACGCCATGGGCGTTGATATTGCCGCGCGCTACCCAGGTTTCGAGTTTGCGATTAGCGTTTGCTATAGCGATACCAGCGGCACATGTCAGTCAACGGTAACCCTGTACAAAAAAATTGAAGTGACAATTACCACCTCATTCGGTCAAAACTTTACCTTTGCCACTCTGCGAGGGAATTACTAATGACACGGCGCAGCGGTTTCACACTGGTTGAGTTGATTATTGTCATCGTGCTGTTGGCCATAGCGGGCTTATTTGTTTTTAATTATTTAGGCTTTGGCGCACAAATATTTCGTGATGCCACCGAGCGCGACCAACTGGTGTCGCAGTCACGTTTTGCGCTAAACCGATTAAGCAGCGAACTGCAGGGCGCGGTGCCGCGAAGTGTTCGTGTATCAAGCACCGACTCTCAGCGCTGCTTAGAGTTCATGCCAATACTCGCCAGCAGCTTGTACCTTGACATACCGCGGCCGGGCCCAACCGGCAGTGACCCATTCATTGCTGTCGAGCCTGAGTCAAACGCAGGCCTTATTGGCGGCTACTTGCTCGTTTATGCAACCAATACGAGCTATATTTACGGCAATAACGTGCAGCGCCGCAAGGTGATCACGAACATTACAGCGACCACGCCGGCACAAGATAACTTGGTAGAAATAAACTACTCAACAAACCCGGCATTTTTCGGAGCTGAAAGCCCGGCGCGGCGTTATTATATCGGTGGTCAGCCAATAAGCTGGTGCTATGACGACACCTCAAATCGCATTTATCGCTTCGCTGGCTACGGCCTACAAAACGTGCAACGTAGTTTTAGCCAATTGCAAACCATTGGTGCCGCAAGTGCTGAAATAATGGCCGAAGACATCTACAATGACTTGAACAACAATGAGTTTCCGTTTTATGTTTTTGAAGCCACATTGCAACGCAATAGCCTAGTACAACTAGACTGGCGCTTTAGCCGCGAAGCAGGCTCCGAGCCGCTACAAATTGTTCATGAGGTGCATATTGCCAATGTTCCCTAGTCACAGCCCATCACTAGTTAAACAACGCGGTGCCGCCTTGGCTGTCGCGGTGTTTATTATTGTAGTAATGAGCCTTATTGGTATGGCTATGGTGCGCATTTTGGGTGACTCCACACAAGCGATTGTCGGCGAAGTTTATGGCACGCGTGCGCAAGCGGCCGCGCGCACTGGCGCTGAATTATTTTTAACAGAATTATTCCCTCATGACGCGCCAGCTGCCAGCGGGTTATGCCCAGAGCGCACCGCGGCGGCTCCGCCTGAAGTTCGTGCTGAGCAGTCTTTTGCTATTGCGGGCTTAAGTAACTGCTCAACCACGGTGTATTGCGACCGTGCTGATTTAACCAGCCCCTACAGCGGCACACATTTTCGCATTATTGCTCAGGGCGCTTGCCAAGCCGGTGACATGACCTACTCAAAAGAACTCATGCTGGAGGCAAGTGATGGGGTTTTATAGGTTCTTTGTTGTCTTTAGTTTATTTATTCCCAGCCTAGCGTTAGCCAATTGGACACTACCCGCTGATGCAATTAACAATACCGGTGACTTTGGCAGCTGTACCTTCGATGGTAGCTCAACTGTCACTTGTGCTAACGCTGTCAATTTAAATGCGACCAATGCAACATTGACGCTTACGCAAGACTTAACGTTAATCATTAATGGCGGGCTTAATACCCCCGACGCCATTACCATAAATCCGAATAATAGTTATAACTTGGTCATTGATCTGGGTGCCAATAGCTTTAATACCAATGGTAATAATGCCACCATCAACGCAGACATTATTGCCGGAAATATAAGCATTAATGGCGTTGAGACGGTTGTAAACGGTGACTTACTGAGTAGCGGCGGAATCAAGATTAACTCCGGCCCACTCATTAATGGCAATGTCACCGCCAGTGGCTCAATAACCAACAACAGTGTTATTGAAGGTAAAGTAACCACGGGTGGCAGTTTCACTAACAACTCGGGCGCTGTGGTCAGTGGGCGCGTAGAAGCTGCCGGTACGGTGATGAATAATGGTACAGTCACCTCGAACATTGATGCTGTAGGCTCGGTTACCAACAACAGCGGCGCCATTGCCGGAAGTATTAACTCCGACGCTTCGGTGGTGAATAACGGCACAGTACTTGGCTACATTAACGCGCCTGTCATCAGCAACAACGGTAGTGCGCCCTACACCTGCGATATCAACAGTAACCTTGGCCCTTGTGCGGGCGCGCAAGACCCAGAGTTTGATTACTGCAGCGAGGTCACGCTATTAACCACCTACGGTGTTGTCGGTTCCGGCGGGTTCACCTTTGGCAATGGCTCAGAGATTAACGGCAACCCTATTGATGGCACCGGAAATACTCCAACGCCAATTGGCCAAGTAGATACTGTGGATTTGGAATACCCACCATTAGACCCGCTTATTTTCCCAAGCTTTAGTGGCGGTACTAGCCTTGATATCAGTAAAAACAACGACCCTAATGATATCCCGCCAGGCACTTATAGCACGATAGATGTTGCTGGTGGCCAAAATGGTAACTTTCTTGGTGGCACATACTATATTGATACCCTTGAAGTGGGCGCCAAAGGTAGCGGTACCGGCATAACACTAGGCCCTGGTGATTACTTTATTCGCAACATTATATTTCATAGCGGAATATACGTGAACACCACGGGTGGTGGCCCCGCGCGGCTATTCATTGAAGATAGTATCGGTCAATCAAATGCCAACCAACTTGAATTAAACAGCAGTGGTTCGGCCGGTAACCTACAAATCTACCTTTACGAAGGCGCGACTATTTCTTTGGGTAACGGCAACATGGGGGCCAATAAAGAAACACTTAACTTTAACGGGACTATCTACGGGCCATTCCCTGATAATGATATTACTTTAGGCAACAACAACACGTTGCAAGGCAGTATTTTAACAGCCGGTACCATCGATGTTGGTACCGACACCGTGTTTAATTACAGCCCCGAAGTTCAAGCAGAAGTGACAGCCTCATTGGGTTGCGCTCCGGTTGATGCCGAAGTGCACCATTACCGAATACTTCATCCACAAGTTTTAGTGAGCTGTTATGCCGCATCGGTTGAAGTTATCGCTTGTGCTGACGAGACCTGCTCGGCAACCTATGACGACCCCGTAACTATCACCGTGAACTCAAGTGATGCTGATAGCACTTGGCAAGGCGGCAGCCTCGACTCAAGCACTGGTGCGGACGTAAATTTATTATTTAGTAACGGCAGTGGCCTTAGCGGATTACGTAATACCAATGGCGGTACAGCAAGCCTCTCATTGAGCAATGCCTCGCCTACTGCGGTTGATGCAACACAATGTTTTGATAGCAGTGGTACCACAGCAACCAGTTGTGATGTCGTGTTTAATACCGCAGGACTAATTATCACCGACACTGACGGAACGAGCCCGCTTCCCGCTACTTTTGCTGGAATTGGAGCCAGTGCCGACAGTGCTGGCGTGAGCCTTCCCGCTGCCTTACGTGCAGTGCAAACAAATACCACCACAGGTGCCTGTGAAGCACGGTTAACCGGTACTCACACCGTTAACCTCGGCATGCAGTGCTTAAACCCTGGAACTTGCCAAGCAGGCCAGTCTTTTACTGTGAACAACCAAGCTATTGATTTAAACGCCGCCGGTAACACGGCCAATACAACTCCATTGTCGTTAACATTCGATGCCAACGGACGGGTCGCAACCGACTTGCAGTTGCGCTATTCAGACGTAGGTCAGGTGCGGTTGTTCGCGTCATTACCGCTCACTGAAGCGCCAGCTGCGCCCGACCCAACTATTAGCGACCCTGATGTTGAGTTAGTTGGCACCAGTATTAACGACTTCGTGGTTAAGCCTTACCGCTTAGTTACTAGAGCGTTAGATGATGCCAGCAATTTATGGACCAGTACGTTAGCCTCTGGCCTCGGATTCAAAGCAGCAGGAGAGCCATTTAGCATGGTTATTCAGTCGCTGAATACAGCAAATGACCCGACCCCTAACTTTGGCTTGGAATCTAGCTCGGCGTCGGTGCAAGTTCAATTTGATAGTGTGGCTTACCCAACACCAGCGGCCGCTGGCAGCGACGCGTCAAAATTAACGTTAAATAACCCGTTTACCATTGATGGCAGTTATGCCGGAGCCAAACGTACAACAGGTGCTATTTGGAACGAAGCTGGCACGGTTAATTTGCGCGCTCGTTTGCTTGGTGATGATTACCTAGGTGCAGGTGACGCCTTCGAGCGTCCACCTAGCCCGATTGGCCGTTTTTATCCGCACCGCTTCGCAATTGCCCCGGGCAGTGACATGGTTAGCAATGCTTGCAGTGCATTCACGTATATGGGCCAAAACGCCATTGCAGTTGACTATATTGTTCAAGCTTTAAACCTTGGTGGCAATGTTACTCGCAACTATGGTTTAAACTATAGCAACACAGCGCAAGTTGAGTTGGTGGCTGCACACACCAGCCCACTTGACCAAGCCGCCGATGAGTTTGATCAGCGCCTTGCGCCTTTCACCCAAAGTACATGGGTAGATGGGGAGCTTACTTTTAGCAGTTCAAGCGTCGCTTTTGCGCGACGCTCTGATGAGGTGCCTAACGGCCCATATCCAAACTTGCGACTTGGCCTGCAGGCCAGAGGTGATATCGATAACCGAAACTTTGCCGTTTCAGACTTAACCTTAGTTAGCCAAAGCGGCGATGCTGTGCCTATCGGTGGTGCGCTAAATTTACGCTATGGCCGCATGGTACTCGAAAATAGCTATGGCCCGGAAAATGAGCCGTTACCGGTGGTTATGCGCGCCGAATATTGGGACGGCAGCCGTTTTGTGCTGAACGATCTCGACTCATGTACAGCAACTACCGCTACCTCGCTAAACATTGTGGAAAACCCAAGCGCGTTGACGACGACTGGAGCCGGTGTTGATAGCGATTTGCTCACCGGCGAGCTATTACCCGACAGCCTGTATTGGACACCGCCATCACCGACGGCTACCGGCGAGTTCTTGTTTGAATACCAAACCGACAGCTGGCTGGAATACCCGTGGCTTGACGAAAATGGCGCAAGCCATCGCTTTCCACGTGCCACCGCTGGTTTCGGCCAATACCGCGGCAACGACCGCGTCATCTTCTGGATGGAGCGCCAGTAATCCGGCCACAGCCGGATTGCTGTAGCCCGGCGTTCTACGCCGGGACGTGCGAAGCACGGTGCATGCCGTTCGTTATTCGGTGTTCGTACGCTACGCTGTTCGTCCGTTCGCTAAATCGCAGGCAATAAAAAAGCGCCCGAAGGCGCTTTTAAACAAACCTAGCTATGTTAACAACCTGTTGTTTCAACAGTGATTGTTGGGCGGTTACCAGCAGTTGTTACGTCAACATACTGTACGTAACACTCAGTAATTGTTGTGTGATCAGCTGGGTCTAATGCCGCAGTACCACTTGTTGGAGTGGTGCCTGCTGGAGCAAAGCGTACTGTATTTGCTGCCACACCTGGGTCTTCACCATCGGTGTAAGCAATATCCCAGTCAGCCGTATTAATATTTAAGGCAGCGGTAATACCTGCTGCTGTTGCAGCTGGATAACCAAAAACAACGTCGATGGAATCTGACGTCGAAACGTAACCTGCAGGTGATGGTTCGCCATCATTTGCGTCGCCTTCAATACCTTCAATCGCTGCTTTGCCGAATACCAAGTCAGCTGCGCCGTTCATTGAGCCTCGTAAACCTTCAAGTGTTGACTCGCGGGCATCGCTCGAGAAGTTAAAGAACTGCGGTGCTGCAGTGACAGCCAAAATACCAAGTACGACGATCACGATGATCAATTCAATTAAGGTAAAACCTTTTTGTGTTTTCATAACGCTCTTCCCTATTAAAATTAGCGGGTGTTCCCCAAAGTATAAACTAATTGTTGCTAAAAATACTTACCCCACCGGTACGCGGGTTGTAAACAAACACGTTACCGACGGACAAATAGTCGGTGCCACTTGGCGCAGAGGCCAAGTTTTTAATGGTATTTGCTAAATAATACACGCAAATATCATTAACGCCGTTATTTTCGCGTGACACGTAATAACGGTTTTCACCCAACAGGGTAAAACTGGTTGTCGCGGTTGGCGCGCCTTGCAAGATGGCTTGCATAATGGTGCGGCAATCTTCGCTAGAAATGTTTAAATCATGGGCGTCTAGGTTGTTATCGCCACTTACCGGATAGCCTGTGCTGCCGTCAACATTAACACTAATGCCATCCATAACAACGACGGCACCAGCGCCGTCAACGTTTCCTTGCGGTCGGCCGCGCAGTTCCCATTCGGCGCGCACAAGCCCTACCGCACTGGCAAAGCCACCGGCCACGCCTTCAACGGCAGCGTCTTCGGCGTCGGCTGTCACGCTGGTAAAACGCGGCAATGCCGAAGCTGCTAATAACCCCAGAATTACCACAACAATGATCAACTCAATGAGGGTAAAGCCTGATTGTCTTTTTGTTATAGTGTGTTGCACAGCTAACATCCCTTATTCCCCATATAGTTATTATCTTTTATGTCGATAATTCACGCAAATATTAAAGGTTAACGCCAATTGTTAAATTAATGTATTCAAAAGCCTTTAACGACCTCGATACGCATCCATCATTTCCCACATCGGCAAGAATACACCCAGTGCCATAATTGTGATAATAATTGCCACAAAGACTAGCATAATGGGTTCAATTCGTGCTGTTAAGCTCTTCAAGTCATAATCGACTTCGCGCTCATAGTAGCCAGCTACTTCAAACAACATTTCATCAACTCGCCCGGTTTCTTCACCGACTGAGATCATTTGTAATACCAGCGGTGTAAACAATTCACTGCTACGGGCTGTACGTGTTAGGCTTTCGCCGCGCTCAATGTTACGTCGCATATCGTTAATTCGACCACTCATCCAGGCGTTATCCACCGCCTCGGCAACCAAACCAAGGCCTTGTGTTAATGGCACACCGGCTTGCAGCATCACCGCAAAGGTTCGTGCAAAACGCGCGAGCAGCGAGCGCATAATAATATCACCCACCACTGGCATGCGAGTTTTAAACCTATCCCAAGCTAACTTACCTGCTGTGGTTTTTACGTAATTTACAATACCAGCAATGGCCACCACGAAGGCGCCGAGCATAAGCGGCCACCAATTTACAAAGAAATTCGAGGTCGCCAATATAATTCGTGTGGGTAGCGGTAGTTCAACATTAAAGTTCGCAAACATTTGTGCAAACGGGGGAATAACCCAAATGTTAATAACCACCACTGCTGCCACTAACGCCATCATAATAAACATGGGGTAGCGCAGTGCTGCTTTAATTGCTTTGCGAGTTTCTTGTTCTTTTTCTAAATAATCGGAAAGCTGTAAAAACGCGCCTTCCAACTCACCGGTATTTTCGCCCACGTGTACAATTGCTACTAACAAGCGCGGGAACACTCGCGGATGAGAGGCCATTGCTGATGACAACTGACGACCGCGTTCTAACTGATCAACCAAATCATGTAGAACCGCACTGAAGCGCTTGTTACTGGTATTTTCGGCTAAGCCTTCCATAGCACGAAGCAGTGGAATTCCGGCTTTGGTAAGTGAATACATTTGCCGCGTAAAAATAATCAAATCAACGTGATTAATACGTTGTTCAAATAAGCCTTTTTTCTCAGGGCTCGCTTTGTTGGCGGCCGACTCAACATTTATTGCAAGTGGCGTGACGCCTCGGCGCAATAGGCTTTCGGCAGCAGAGCTCTCGCTAGCCGCTTCAATAACCCCTTGAACTACCTGGCCGCCAGTATCGCGACCACGATACTTATAATTCGCCATCGTCACCTGCTGTTGCGTCAGTTACGCGCAATTCTTTTTCTTCGACGGTTTCGGCTAAGAACAGCACTTCGTCCAACGACGTTATACCTTCGCGGGCATACTCTAACGCCACGCTTGCCAGTGGTTGATACCCTTCAGATTGCCGCGCGGCTTGCGCAAATTCTCGCATATTACTGTCTCGCAACGCGTCGATCATGCTTTCGTTCATTTCTAATAATTCAAACACACCAATTCGGCCTTTGTAACCGGTATGGTTACAACTACGACAACCTTTGCCACGCACAAACCCGCTACCGTCGGCTGGAATTGACGGATCCATACGGCGCAATAGCGTCAATTCTGCCGCTTCGGGTTGGTCTGCGGTTTTACAGTTATCACAAACGCGACGGATAAGCCGCTGCGCCAACACACCTCGCAATGCAGCACCAACCAAGTACGGTGCAGCGCCCATGTCTATTAAACGCAGCGCACTGGTAATGGAGTCGTTGGTGTGCAACGTGGTTAGCACCAAGTGGCCGGTAATTGCACCACGCAGACCAATTTCAACCGTTTCGTGGTCACGCATCTCACCCACCATGATAATGTCAGGGTCTTGGCGCAAGGTGGTACGCAGCACGTTGGAGAAGCTCAGCCCAATTTTGCTGTTTACTTGTACTTGTGAAATGCGCGGCAAACGATATTCGACCGGGTCTTCCACCGTAATAATTTTCTTTTCTGCTTGGTTCAGTTCGCTAAGCGCGCCGTACAACGTGGTGGTTTTACCAGAGCCAGTTGGGCCGGTCACAATTAGCATACCGTAAGGGCGGTGAATTAAGCGCCGTACCCGCTGTAAAATGTGCGCTGGCATACCGGTTTGCTCAAGGTGCAATAAGCCGGCTGATTGGTCTAACAAACGCATAACGCACGACTCACCGTATTGCACGGGCATGGTCGACACCCGCACATCAATGCTGTGGTCGCGCACTTTGATATTAAAACGGCCGTCTTGTGGCAGTCGTTTTTCCGATATATCGAGCCCAGCCATGAGTTTTAAGCGTAACAACAAGGCATTGGCAATGTTGGTTTCGGTCAGCACGTTCTCTTGCAGCACACCGTCAACCCGCATACGAATTCGCAACGCACGGTCATCGGGCTCAATATGAATATCAGACGCACGTACCTGAACGGCATCGGCAAAAATCGACTGCAGTAATTTCGCAACAGTGGCTTCGTCGTCATCGTCATCTAATGATAACGCGCCTAAGTCAAACTCCGCGCCGTCTTGGGTTTCGGTTTGTAGCTCTTTGGCAAACTGCGCGATGTCTTTGGTGCGACGATATAAATTGTCGAACGCTTCAAGTAAGTCCGCGTCAGGCACAACGGCAAGCTTAAGTTCTCGTGGCTGCAGATATTGTGAAATCGCATCCACCGCAGCTAAGTCGGCTGGGTCACTCATGCCGACCAACGCTGAGGTATCGTCCGCTTCAATAACCAGTGCGCGATGGCGTCGGGCTTGCACCTCTGGAATTAAATTAACGACATTTTCTGGAATTTTTCTGTCGTTTAGCGCAATCAAGGGAATATTCAGCTGGCGTGCTAAAAACTCGAGCAGTTCGTGCTCTTTAATGAATCCCAAGTCAACCAGCGTCACACCCAGCTTGCGGCCATTCTGTTTTTGGTCGCTCAGTGCCTGCTGCAACTGGCTGCTAGAAATCATGCCGTCTTGAACTAACAGGTCACCTAAGCGCATTTTTAAACGAGGACGCATTTTAGTAGCCCTCCAAAATAACTAAACGCTGTTCCACGTATTCGCGCGCGTCATTGCCTAAGTCTCGGCTTTGTAGAGCCTGCTGATAACAGCGCACTGCAGCTTCAAGGTTGTCACCATCTTCATGCGCAACCGCTGCGGCCAGCCACCAACGTCCCTCGCCAAACTGGCTAGCTAGCACAGTATAGTCTGCAGCCGCTTCATTAAAATAACCCAGTTGCGTGGCTGCAGCAGCACGCAATTTCATGAGTTCTGGCGCCTCTGGTGCGTCGCTGCTGATATTCAATAGCGCGGTGTAGGCCTGCTCTACGCGACCAATGCGTTCTAGAATTCGGGCGAACAGTAACTGCCATTCAGCCTGTTGAGGGCGCATATCTAATCCCTGTTGCAATAGGGTCAAGGCGCGAGTGGTCATGCCTCGGCCATACCAATATGCCGCCAACTCACTGCGTACTTCAACATGATCGGGCTTCACAACCAGCGCTTTTTCTAACAAAGTTTGGCCTTCGGTGCGGTTACCCTTATCAAACGCGGCGCGGGCCTTTTCAAGGTTATTGGCCGCAAGCTCGTCAGGGCTAAGCTGTACCCGGGTTACCTCAAGTGTTCCAGTGTTTTGCGGTGATTTCTTCACAACTTTAGCTGCGGGAGCTGCTTTACTCTCAGTCTTAGGTTCATCTATTGCTGTTCGCTCAATTGCGTCTGCAGAAGCTGTCGCATTTGCGTTATTTGAAAGTTTTTCAGTGGCTAAATTGGGTTTTGCTTCAGCCACCGGCTGCAAGGCGCTTACATCAACGATCGCTTTATTTTTTACCGGTGACTGAACTGACGACTCTGGTTGTTCAATCACTTCTGTTTGGGGCTGCTCTAGAATTGGGTCTTGCTGCACAACTTTACCAGTCTCTTTAGCAGTATCACCGGCGGTTGCAGGCGTTACTTCGGTAACCTGCACGGGCTCTTGATCATGCTGTTTTTTGTCAGCGTACATCCACCACAAATTCAAACCACCAATAATCACCGCGGCACTAAAGAGTACGGTGACGATAATCCAAATCCAGTGAATAGGTTGTGGCGCTACCGCCGCCGGCGTATAGGTTTGCGTGCGCGCAGTTTGCTGGCGTTGGTCTAGGTCTTTCAGCATGCGATTAATGACGCTCATGCGGCAACCCCATCTAACCAGCCTTGGCTATAGGCAACCCACATGAGAGCGCCCACAACGATGGCACCAGCCATCACCCACGGCCACTTGGCCTGGGGCAAGGTTGCGTCTTCGGTATCTTCAACCGCCATTTTAACGTGCTTTGCGGTAATGGGATAAACCCCTTCGCCGTAGCCTAGCAGTAACACCTTGTGGCACAACACATTTACCAAACGCGGAATACCACGACTTGCTTGATGCAACATACTCACCACTTTACCGCTAAAAATTGGAGTGCCTTTATAGCCTGCCACATGCAGCCGATGCGAAATATAACGGGCTAACTCATGCACTGTCATCGCCTGTAAATGATAACTGAACGAAATGCGCTGTCGCAGTTGGCGGTGGGCGCGCTCAGCCAAACGCTCATCAAGCTCAGGCTGACCAAATAAAACAATATGAAGTAGCTTGCGTGTTTCTGTTTCTAAGTTAGAAATTAGGCGCAATGCTTCTAGCGAATCACTAGGTAGCGCTTGCGCTTCATCAAGCACAATAATAACGGTTTCGCCACGCTGGTTAATTTCCATTAGCTTGTGTTGAATAGCTTGGGTAACTAGCTGCTGACTGGTTGCAGCGCTAATATCCACTTGTAACTCTCTGGCAATTTGCGCGCGCAGCTCTTCGGGCGTCAAATATGGATTAGGTATGTAAGCGGTCACATACTTTTCCGGCAGCTCATTAAGTAGCTTACGGCATAACAAAGTCTTCCCTGTACCTACTTCACCAACAACTTTGATAAAACCTTCACCGGTTTGTAACGCGGTAAGCAACACCTCTAAGGCCGCACGGTGACCTTCCAGATCACAGTAAAAGCTGGTGTTTGGTGTTAAGGTAAAGGGCAGCTCGGAAAGCCCGTAATGCTTCTGATACATAGCGGCCTTAATTTCCGTACCATTTTTGCAAAATTTCACTCGAACGATTGAGCTCATCTTGCCAGGTTTCTGCGCCAACAACGGTTGGTCGAATTAAGATAATAAGTTCTTTCTTCTGCTCAGTTCGGCGGGTGTTTTTAAACAAATTACCGACTACTGGAATATCACCTAACAACGGCGCCTTCGCCTCAACGTTGCTGTAAGTGGTTTGCATGAGGCCACCTAACACAACAATTTCGCCGTTGCGTGCTTTCACAATAGTATCGCTTTCACGAATATTGCTTTGCGCCAATGGCAGCACAAAGGTGTCATTGTTAAGTTTAACCACTTTCTCTTGTTCAGAGGTTTCAACGACGGACGGGTGAACGTGCAAGATAACTTCACCGTTTTCGCTAATCTGTGGCGTAATGTCTAACGAAATGCCTGAGAAAAATGGCGTCAGCTCAATGTTTGGTGTTGACGTTGTGGCGGTGCCGGTCACCGTGGTTGTCGATACGTTGGTGACGAAGTATTCGTCTTCACCAATTTTTATCACCGCTTTTTGGTTATTGGCAGCACTAACCCGCGGATTCGATAGCACTTGCACGTTGCCTTGATTTTGCAGCAAATTCAACGCACCGGTAAAATCACCGACGTTTAATGTCATGCCAAACACGCCTTCAAGCGAATTACTCACCGAGCCATTGGCACCAAATGTTATTGCTCCACTGCCGCTTCCCGCGCTGAATAAATCATTCCAATTAATGCCTTGTTGGTAGTCGTCATTAAGCGCAACTTCAACAATGCGAGCTTCAAGAATAACCTGACGCTGCAAGCGTTTCTGGGCCGATTCTAAAAATTCACGCACGGCCCGAAGCTCCGATGGCATGGCAGTTACGGTGACCAAGCCGGCTTGTGGCGCCACCACCACACGGCGGCCTTCGCCCGGGCCAATAATGCCCTTTAAAATAGCTTCAAGGTCATTCCAAAGATCGGTTTCCGACGAGCTGCTAATGGATGAACCGTTGGTTTGCATGCCATTCATGTTTTGTGCGGTGTTGTTTGCACCACCTTGGTTGCCAAGCAAGTTATTATTGGCATTGCCGCCGTATTGATTATTGCCAGAGTTATTGCGGTCGTTATCTTTGACACCGCCAGAACTCACACTGGTTTGTGACAAGCCCATACGACGCAGTGCAAGATAATCTAAAGCGATAGTTTCACTGCGCAGCCCCGCTGGAAACACACGAATCATGCGGTTTTCTTTACGTACTTCAAAACCATAAATATCACTAACAACGTCTAAGGTCTCAGTTAACGTGACATCTTTTAAACTCACCGTAATTTCGCCGATTACTTGAGGGTGCACCACAATGTTGTATGGTGAGTCTGCAGCTAAGCCAGCAAAGAAATCTTTTGCACTTATGCCGTTGGCCGAAATTGAAAAACGTGGTTCTGCCAATAGTTTTGCACCGGCTTCTCGCAATTCGGCATTGTCGCCGCGTAGGCTTTGTCGCACCGACTCAGGCAGTGGTGGGCGCTCGGTATTACCACGCGAACCAGCCCCTGATTGCAGCGCCTGTTGCGCCTCAACCGGTTTGCGTTCCGGTTGCTGTGCACATGCGGTAAGTATGATTATCGCAACGGCGAAAATGGCGGTTCGTGTCATAAATTGTTCCCCGAAGTCTTCACACTGTCCTTAGTCAATTCAAACAACCTTAACGTTAATCGCTTTTCGGTTTGCTGATCGCGCAAAGTGACAAAATTTAAATCTATTTTTTCAACCAAGTAGTTTTCAAAACGCTCGCCTTGGTAAAATCGCTGACCGTTAATCAATGCAGAACGGTTACTTCCCATAAACTGTATCGACTGCAGACGAGGACCACTTGAAGATTTTTGCGTACTGTCATGACGCTGTTCAAGTTGCCGCGGTGGCATTGTCGGGTCACTCAGTTCTTGCGCGAAACCCACTGGGGTTATTGCCAATAAAATTGCCAAGAACAAGCCCACACCAAGTTGATTAACTTGCAACATAGTCGCGCTCCAAGCTAATTGTGTAAATTTCGATCACCGCCTCAGCATTTGGCGCATTAAGTACTTTATAATCTAGACGCTGCCAGTAAAACGACCAATCGAGCTGCTCCAATTGCTGCAAATAATCAGCTAATGCAAAGTAACGACCTTGAACTGTCAATTGCAAACGGTGGCGATAAATAGCGCTGTCTTCATTTTCGGCATCTTGATAAACCAGCTCTGCCGGTAGCGCTTGCGCCGACGTTACTTTAACCCCTTTAGCCTCGTTTAATAGGGCTTTGAGTAAAGCGCGATTATCTGCGGCGCTAACGTAGTTTGCCTCTTGATTCAGGCGTTGGTTAATTTGCACCAGTCGCTGCTGCAACTGCTCAAGGCGCTGGCGTTGTGCTGCCTGAGGGTCACCAGCCAAACGTGCATCAACACTATTTATTTCGCCCTGTAATTGCGCAATTTGGCCTTGTACTTGTTGCTGTTTATTGTGCTCCGCTTGAATTAAGTCCAGAGCCGGACGGGCGCCTACCCAAAACCCTAAGTACAAAATCATCAGCACAATAACCGCAAACCAAATGCGCCGGCGTTTCGGATCTGCCTGTTCAAATTTTGCTTGCCACTGCTGCCATTGAGCTTTCATTATTGAGCCCCCGCAGTGCGCGCCGAGTGCGACAACAAACTACTGTGCGCAAGACTACCGACAGTAAAGTCGAGCGCAGCTTCTTGGCTGTTATCGCGCAGTTCAAACACACCAAACTGGCGCTCTTGTAATGTTGGATAGTTTGAAAAACTCGCCAACCATTGCGGTAAGGCACTGGCATCGGTGGTTTTACCTTGCAGCGTTAACTGGTTATTGGCGGCAATAACCCGCTGCAGCCAAATACTCTCAACATCAGCTTTGGCGATATCTGTGAGCAACTGCGCAAAACTAGTTTGACTAGCTGCGGTTACCGAAGTCATTTGCTGCAGCAAGCGTTGCCGTTGAGCGAGTTGAGCTTCAATATTCGCAATTTCTTTTTCAACTTGCGGATTATTCATCGCTGCGCGTAATTCATTTTGTTTAGCCGTTAACCGCTGTTGCACTTGGCTTAGTTCATGATTCGTGCGCTGAGTTGCTATCTGTTGTTGTCCGGCATACCAATGACTTGCTCCAGAAAACAGCACGGCGAGCACTGCGGCCGCCGCGACCACTCCCGCTGCGCGTGTAAAGGTCAGCGACTGCTTACGCGGATGTAACTCTGGAACATACAGGTTAGCTAGCTGCTTCATGCGGCCACCTGCTTAGCTTCACGTAGTGCCTGAGTTAACAATATGGCGCCCAGCACTGGAAAATCAGAACAATCTCCGGCACCAAGTTCTTGTGCCCACTCTGGGTAATCAATCCAGCTTGCTTCTAGCCCTAAGTCTTCGCTTAACTGTTTTTGTACGCCGGCACGATGTTTTAACCCCACCGCCAATACTAGATTACTTACCGGCCGTTGACGTAGTTGTCGTTCAAAGTAATCAGCGGAGCGTTGCACTTCAACGCTCAGTGGCGATGCGCCACCCAAATCAATTTCATCAGCTGTCAGCTGCGATAATTGCTCAAGATTACGTACCACACGGTTTACTTGCATTTGACCATTTAAATAAACCTGCAGCAGGGCCGGCTCTTGGCCATGTTGATAAGCCACAACGCTGGCCTCGGCAACATGCTGGAACAAAGGCGCGATGGCCTGCTCCTCAGAAATGATTCCGACAATGTTGTCACTAATTTCGTGCAACACCGAAAGTACAGGCTCTAAAACTTTACGGTCAGCAACTATTGCATTGAGTTTATCTTGCCCGGGCATTTGTACGGGTACGTCGTAATAATCTGCAATAATGTCTCCCGGTTGCAACGACACTAAATCGCGTAGGTTGTAACGCAAGGCTTGGCTGACTTCTTCGGGCGGGAGGTTGGGTCGTTCTAACTGAACACTTTGATACAACGACGGCGCTAGCACCAACACTACAGCCGGATTACCTTTGCTATAGCGCGCATATTTACTGGTTAGCTGTTGAATCGCTTCAGCCCAATTGCCTGCGGTCACTTCCGCATAATCTGAAACGATGAGCGCAGGAGAGTGAGCCGGATCGGAGCTTGCAAACTCAGCGATAGCTAGCGATACAGAATTGGTGGCCAACGCATAAGTCAGCACCAGTCGATTGTTGTGTTTAGCGCGCCACAAACGAATCAAGACGTTTCCCTTTTAAATTATGCTTTTTATTATAGTTTTAATTGTAGTCTGTACTGTCTATAAGACCATGCCTTTACGATAAATACTAGATTGTTAAATTGTTCAAGCAAATGTTTATTTATTGTTAATTATTGTTATTTATTTAACCTGCCAATTGAGTAGGTTTCCAGCCCAATAGGGTACCATAGGCCCTACCGCTGTCGAAACAACCTCCGGTACCCGCCACGGCTCACGTACCAGGGTTACTTTGGTTGCTGCACGTGGGTAGCCATAAAAATCTGCACCAAAGCCGCTTGCAAAATCTTCTAGCTTCTCTAACGCATTCATTTGTTCAAAAAACTCTGCATATAACGGTAGCGCTGCAGGTGCCGAGTAACAACCCGCACAGCCACAAGCCGTTTCTTTTTTCGACTGAGCATGCGGTGCCGAGTCGGTGCCTAAGAAAAATTTCGGGCTGCCCGATACCGCAGCACGGCGCAATTCTAATTGATGATCGCGACGCTTTAAAATCGGTAAACAGTAATTATGCGGCCGCACGCCACCCACTAACAAATCATTCCGGTTCATCAATAAATGTTGTGGCGTTATGGTTGCAGCCACGTTGCTACCTTGGCTTTCAACAAAAGCCACAGCGTCGGCGGTGGTAATGTGTTCGAGCACTAATTTTAAGCTTGGATGACGCTGCATGAGCGGGCGCAAATGCCGATCAATAAACACCTTTTCACGGTCAAAAATATCAATATCTGCGGTTGTTACTTCGCCGTGCACCAACAGCGGCACTTGTAACTCCGCCATGGCTGCGAACACATCGTTAAGCCCATCAACGTCGGTCACACCGGCATCTGAGTTGGTGGTTGCCCCGGAAGGATACAGTTTGAAACCAATAACATGAGGGTTATCAGCTGCTGCCCTTACTGTTTCCAAACTGGTATTTTGGGTTAAATACAACGCCATGAGCGGTTGAAAGTTATTCTCGGGTGGGCGTTGCGCTAAAATGCGCTGGCGATAAGCTTCGGCTTGTTCGACCGAGGTGACCGGCGGAACTAAATTGGGCATGACCACTGCGCGGCCAAAAACTTCTGCTGTGGCCGGTACGGTGTTCGCAAGTAATTCACCATCGCGAAGGTGCAGGTGCCAATCATCCGGAGTGGTTATTGTTAGCTCGGTCATTTGTCCGCTTGCCTGCGTGTTTACCTGCATAAGTACCTCTTAGTTCGTGCGATGATGGAAATATCGTCGTTATTATACCTCGTCTGCGGCAATACAGCGATTACGACCTGCAGCTTTTGCTTCGTAAAGCGCCCGATCGGCTCGCGCCAACCAACGATCAAGATCGTTATCTGTGGCTTGCAACGTCGCCACCCCAATACTCACAGTGACTGGTATATTTTTCCCTTCCCAAATGAAATCTTCTGCTTCAATAGCTGCGCGAACGCGCTCGGCACCTTGCATGGCCTGCTGGCTGTTTGCGTGTAAAAATAAGATACCGAATTCTTCACCACCCTGGCGCCCTAATAAATCGCCTTCACGAAGCTGTTGCTCGGTAATACGACAAAATTGTGTCAATACGTGGTCACCGGCTGCATGACCAAAGGTGTCGTTCACTTTTTTAAAGTGATCAAGGTCAATAATCGCAACACTCACAGGTGTGTCGTAGCGCTGATATTCAAGCAATCGTTGTTCCGCCGCTTCAAGAAAAACACGTCGATTGGCCACTTGCGTTAACTCGTCAGTTGTTGCCATTTTTCGCAATTCATCGACAGCACTTTTCCGCTCCTCGTCCATGCGCCGTATATGCATTAAAGTGCCCAAAGTATTCAAAATTGGCTCGAGCAAGGCAAGCTGCTCACGCTGATAGCTATCATTAGCATTAGCCAGTAGCAATAAGCCGACCACATTACGCTTAAAGTACAACGGCATAATCAGCGCATTCTGAAACTCGGGCATTTCAACCGGAAAGAACGTCGCTTCATGGGCCTGCACAGGAAACGGACACAGTTGAGGTTCACCGCGAATCAACACGGTCTGTATCACATCCCCGCTTACCTCAACATCCAGCCCTTGTTGTATCAAGCGCTGGAAACCGGCATTTTTCTCTTCGTCATTGGCAGTTTTCACACCATGCAACCACACCATGTTGCGCGCACGCGAATTCGAGTCATGTAATTCTCCCACTAAGCCAAACTCACTTTCGGTTAAGGCCATCAGTTTGGGAATTGCAGTGTCACAAACCTCGCTGAAGTTTTTCACAAATAAAAATTCATGCTGAACTGTACTCACCAAACTAAGCACGGCTTCTTGCTGCCGACGGTGCTGCTCGTTCTGTACATGTTCTGTTATGTCGTGATGAATACCAACCATGCGGGTAACAAGGTTGTTTTCATCACGCTCAATTACTTTGCCGATAGTATGCAGCCATAAATAATGACCGTCTGCGTGTTGAATGCGCATACGAGCTTCAAAACGCTCAGTCTGCCCTTTTAAATGACTCTGCAGCGCTTGTCGTGCATCTTGAAAGTCATCTGGATGAATTAACTTGGCCCACGCATTATCACGCGCATAGCTCTTGTTCCGGCCAAGCAGTTCGCGCCATGTATGATTAACTTTTACCTGTTGCGCTGTGAGATCCCAGTCCCAAGTTGATAGGTTGCCCGCAGACAGTGCAAGCTCGAAACTTTGGTTGGCATGCTGAAGACTTAATTCAAGGTTCTTGCGTTTGGTGCTGTCGTGTAAATAACCGCGGACGCGAATCACTCGGCCCGAGCGGTCATGATCGGCTTTAGCAAAATGACTCACCCAGCGCACCTGCCCCGTCGGCGTAAGCACCCGATAATCCATTTCTAAGGTTTCGCGCTTACCGTCTAAAACAGCTTGCATACGGCTAAGCAGCTCGCGTTGATCGGCTATGTGCACTATAGACTCGTAACGCACTGCTGGGTCTAATAAATAATCGGCTTGGTAACCCAACACGCGCTCAGCGTTCTCGGCAACATAAATTAAGTGTGCTTCGGGCTCAACTTGCCATACCACCGCAGCAACAGAACCTTGCGCTAGCACATGGCGCTCTTGTTCGTAGTTGCTAATGGCATAGCGCGCTTGCAGCTCGTCGCGCACCCATTCAGTGAGCGTTTCTAGCCAATACTGCTGTTGTTGTGTCAGCTCTCGAGGTTTGCTGTCGATAATACACAGCGTACCAATAAATAACCCCGGAGCCATTTCAAGCGGGACGCCGGCATAAAAACGAACGCCATCAATACAGTCAATATAGGGGTTATCATGAAAGCGAGGATCTTGGCTGGCGTCGTTAACGACCATAGTAGCGCCCTTGGCAACCACGTGCGCGCACATCGACACTTCGCGAGGCGTTTCTTGCCCGTCAAATCCAACGGCTGATTTGAACCACTGACGCTCAGCGTCAACCAAGGTAATTATGGCAGTTTCAACTTCAAACAGGTCTTTTGCAAACGCTGTAATTTGGTCAAAAACAGGTTCCGGCTCCGTATCCAATATGTCGAGCTCGTGCAGAAGGTGCAGCCGCTGCAACTCATTTTTGGGGATAGGCGCGGATGTCATTGACTCTCCAACAAGTTTTTAAGACGTAGACAAATATTAGCAGCTAATCGCTAATCTGTGTAATTACCGACCAAGCTTTTCCTTCCAATGTTTACGGCAGCACGAGATATATCGATCGTTCCCGCCAATGGCAATTTGGTTCCCTTCTTTAACGGCATTGCCTTGCGCATCAATTCGTAAATTCATGGTTGCTTTGCGGCCGCAGTAACAGATGGTTTTCATTTCCGCCAATTTATCGGCTACGGCAAGCAAAATAGCGCTGCCTGGGAAAGCATTTCCAAACGCGTCACTACGAATACCGTAACACATAACCGGTACATCAAGCCTATCGACCACATCAGTTAACTGCCAAACCTGCTGCTCGGTTAAAAACTGCGACTCGTCAATCAACACACAGTCTATGGCTTCTCGACTATGGCGCGCTTCAATCAGTGCGGCTAAATCCGTGGTATTAGAAAAAGCCAATGCTTCACGCTCAATACCTAACCGCGAAGCAATGCGCCCATGCCCCGCTCGGTCATCAATTGATGGGGTTAATAGCAACACGCGCTGGTCGCGTTCTTCGTAGTTGTGCGCTACCTGCAGCAATGAGGTGCTTTTGCCGGCGTTCATTGCCGAGTAAGTAAAGTAAAGTGAGGCCATAAGATCGTTGTTCGTCCGCTTTGCTGTTCGTGCGCTTCGCTGTTCGTGCGCGGCGCTATTCGTTGGTGGTTTAGTGTGTCTTTTTTTTTGAATCACGACAAGCGTTAGCTCATAAAACACGAACAGAGAACGAAGAGAACGCACGAACAGCGAAGCGCACGAATAACGAAAAACGCTTTCCCTAGTGGTATACTCTGAAAAATTGACTAAGGAGAAGCGAATGACCACTCAATACTCACCGGACTTTTTGAAAGCCATGCCCAAAGCTGACCTGCACCTGCATTTAGACGGTAGCTTGCGGCCCGCTGGGCTTATAGAAATGGCGAAGCGGAGCAATATTGAGTTACCGTCATACACCGTAGATGGCTTGTATGACTTGGTGTTTAAAGAGTCGTATCAGAACCTTGGTGAATACTTAAACGGTTTTCAATACACCTGCGCGGTGTTGCGCGATATGGAAAACCTAGAGCAAGCCGCATACGAATTAGCGCAAGACAACATTGCTGAGGGCGTTATTTATATTGAAGTGCGTTTTGCCCCGCAATTAATGATGGACCCTGCTCGCGGTATCGATTTTGATACGGTTATGCACGCTACCAACAAAGGCTTGTTGCGCGCTAAACAAGAATACAATACGCAGCCTGCAGTGGCGAACGGCGACAAGCCGCCATTTGATTACGGTATTATCAACTGCGCCATGCGTATGTTTGGTAAAAAAGGGTTTTCACCGTATTACACCCAGCTATTTCAAATGTTGCGTGACCATGAACCCAAGCAAGTGATCAAAACCGCCGCCATGGAAATGATTCGCGCTAGCGTTCGCTTGCGAGACGAAGAAGGCTTGCCGATTGTTGGCTTAGACATTGCTGGGCAAGAAATGGGTTACCCTGCCCATGACTTCAAAGAAGTGTATGAATACGCGCATCAAAACTTCTTATTAAAAACAGTGCATGCTGGCGAAGCATACGGCGCTGAAAGCATTTTTGAAGCCTTAACACAATGTTATGCCGACCGTTTGGGCCACGGTTACTCATTGTTCTCACCAGATATGATTCAAGACCCCAGCATTACCGACAAAGAAGATTATGCCCGCCGGCTCGCTTCATTTATTGCTGACCGCCGCATTGCCATTGAAGTGTGTATTACCAGTAACCTGCAAACCAACCCAGATATTGGCGATGTGAGTAACCATAACTTTAAGCACATGTTCAACAACCGTTTAGCAACGGTTATTTGTACCGATAACCGCCTGGTGTCGCGTACCACAGTTACCCGCGAGTATGAACTGGCATTGAGCGCCGTAGACGTTCCGTTGAAGCGCTTAAAAGACATGGTTGCCTATGGCTTTAAGAAAAACTTTTTCGCCGGTAATTATATTGAAAAGCGGGCTTATGCAAAGCAAGCCCTAGAGTATTTTGACAAAGTTGCTAACGAACATAACGTGCGCTAATTGCGCACGTTATTTAGAGCCTTCAATAAACGCAACAGCCGGCAAGGGTTTGGCAAAATAATAACCTTGGCAAACAATGTCGGCTGATTGTTCTTGTAGATACTGCACCTGACTTTTCGTTTCAACACCTTCAGCAACCACTCGCAAGTCTAAGTGCTTGCCCATTGAGATAACCATTTCGACTAATTTCTCTTTGTGATGATCACCAATATCATCAACAAAACTCTTATCTATTTTTAGCTCATCTAACGGCAGTTGGTTCAAGTAGCCAAGGGAAGAATACCCAGTACCGAAATCATCAATGGAAAACTGCACCCCAGACTGCTTCAGCGTCTTCATTTTTAGTGCTATGTCTTCAAAGTCCTCAACAAACAGGTTTTCGGTCACCTCAAGTATCAGCCTGTGCGGTTCAACACCGCTGCGCAATAACAAACGCTCTATTTTGAAGACAAAGTCGTATTTGCGGAATTGGCGCGGGCTAATGTTCACCGCTAGCGTCATATGCGCAGGCAGTTTATTGAGTAACGTAATGGCTTCGCTGAGAATCCAGTCTCCTAACTCAACAATAAGGTCAGACTTCTCAGCTATCTCAATAAACACCCCTGGCGGCACCATTCCGCGCTCGGGGTGATGCCAACGGCACAACACTTCAACCCCGACTATTTCGCCATTGGCATGCTGTTGTGGCTGCACATAGAGTTCAAGTTGATTGAGCATCATTGCTTCGCGCAACTCGCGCTCTATTTCGAATCGCTGCTCAAGTTGGTAACTATATGCTGGGTTGTATACAGCCAACTGATTGCCGCCCGACTCTTTTGCATTGTGAATAGCGGTTTCAGCATGACGAATGATGGCTTCTGGGGTATCTGCATACTCTGGGTACAGCACCATGCCAGCACTTGCAGTGATAGTGAGGCTTTCATCGCTGATCACCAACTCACGTGATATCTCATCCAGAACCTCTTGCACCATCACCTTGGAATGCGCCAGCATGTGCTCTCGTTCACTATGGGCCGGTAGCAACAAACCGAATAAATCACCACCAAGGTTACCGAGTACCGCGTCCGTTTGATGTTTAACAATGCTAGCTAAGCGTTCACTTACCGCTAGCAACACCTTGTCACCGAACTCAAAGCCTCGAACATCATTAATTCGTTGCAGACCGTCTAGGTCAAATAGCACCACAGCCCCAAACTTGCGTGGGGTGCGCTGCTGCATAAATTCACTGAGTAATTCGAGGCATTTTGTTCGGTTAGGAAGCCCCGTGAGCACGTCGTAGTACGCCAAATAATTTAATTGTGCTTCCGCGGCGCGCTTTTCGGTAATGTTTTGCTTACTTGCTAAATAATGGGTGATGTTGCCGTCGTCATCGCGTAGTGGCGAAATGGTGGCCCACTCGCGGTACTCACTACCATCCTTACGGCGGTTATATAGCTCGCCTTGCCAGATTTTGCCTTGAGTGAGCGCGCTCCACATGGCCTCATAAGTGCTTTGCGGTGTATTCCCCGAGGCCAACACTTTTGGGTTCCTACCAAGCACTTCGTTAGCGCTAAAGCCTGTGATATCGGTAAAAGCTTGGTTGACATATTCTATACGCGCATCAAGGTCGGTGATGACAATACTGTCGCTACTCTGTTCAACCGCAGCACTCAGTTTATTCAAACGTTGTTCGTATTGTTCACGCGCCTGTGCGGCGTTTATTAAAGCTTCGCCAAGTAGGTTGAGCTCGTTATAGCGACGCCCCGGTAGCGGCTCAATTTTTTCACGTTTGGCAAATCTGTCGAGTTTACTTACTAGCTGGGCAACAGGACGTACAATGACAATTTGTAACCCCAGCCAAAGCAGTACCCCTAGCGCGAACAATACCGTCAAAAAAATCACTAATTCATTCAATGCGATAGAGCTGAATTTGTACCAGGTATTGTCGTGCGCGTAGCTGATAAGTAATAGATTTCGTTTTAGCTCGACGCCTAAGTCAGGCCCTGTGAGCACTGGCACTATGGCCACAAAATGCTTATGGTCTGGGTGATAGGTAATCTGCGTAACCCCTGAGCGCCCAGCGCTTTGTAACGCTTGTTGCGGCACGTCCTGAATAAAACTTTGTATACTAGGGTCAACAATATCGGCGTTATAAAACGCCATGAACTTGCCGTCGCTATCTAGCACTGCGGCATGGCGCACTTGCGGGTGCACATGAATTTCACTCAGTAGCTCGGCTAGCGCGTCAAACCGATTAATCGCGAAAATACGGTTCATTGAACCCTGAGCAACAACCACCATTGAACGTAGCTCCAACTCGGCACGTTGGTAGGCTTCTTCTTGCTGTGCTTTAATAAGGTAATAACTAAGCGAACCTAAAATAATCAGCGCGATCACCACAATAGGTACCGTAATTTGCAAACTTAGCCGCTGCCAGAAATGTAATGACTTCACAGCACGCCCTCACAAACCGGCAATGCTTTTAAGTTAGCGTGCAAGCCTGAGTCGACCAAGTGGCTAGCTACAGTTGCGGAAACTTGATCATAGCGCGTTGCTAAAAACTCACGACTCGCTTGGCTGTTGTATAGCTGTAAGCCTGCCAACGCACTTTTTAACTCTGGCTTGGAAAGCCCAGTCAGCTGCGCCAAAGTACTGAAGTCTTCGCTTTGATTATTGGCAATGGCTTCAATGGCTTGGTCCCAATTGTTGGTCACATAGCTTTTCAGCGCTTCTTTATGTTGGCGCCAAGCGCTTTGCCGAACAATCACGGTGTCGATAATTTCATGCTTGATTTCGCGACTACTGAAAACCGTGACGGCGCCAGCCTGTTCAAGCTGTTGACTAAAAGGCGCATAAGCAATCACAGCATCAAACTGCTTACGCTCAAACGCCCACAACTGCCCTGCTGGAGTGACAATTTGTCGTTTAATACGCTGTGGGTTAATTTCATGTAGCTCTATCCAACGCGACAAAATAAACCGCGACAGAGCGCTGTCTTCCATGCCTATTAATAACGGTTCTTCACCACTTAGTTTGGTGTCAATATCTGAGTGCGCGAGCACAGCATCGGCGCCATAAGAGCTGATGAGCACGGCGGCAATACAGAAATTTAAATCGGTACGCGAGTTCAAACTGAGCGCGTTATCAAGGCTTAGAAAAGCCACCGATGCAGTCTGGTTAGTTAGCATGCGTAGCACACTCACGTCGGAAACTAACATGGTCACGTTTAGCTGCGTTGGGGTAAGCTCTGGATGAAGTATGTTTTGCACATAAAACGGCTGATAACCTAGCCACGAATTACCGACCACGTTAATGGGGTCTTGGTATTGTTCGCAACTAAGCAGCGTTGCAGCGGCTAACAAGCCAACGCTTACATTGCGTAATCGGGATAACAGCGCTGTTCGTACGGACACGGAAATCTCACGTTGCAACTAGAAGTTAATGACTAGTTTAGAACAAAACGAAACAGCGCACTATGCGGATCATCAAAAAAGCCCTGTTTAATACAGGGCTTTTTAAGTCTTAGTGTGTGCTTAGAACGGGATATCGTCGTCGAAGTCTTGGTCTGGCACAAACGGCTCTTGGTTCTGCTGCGCCGGCTGGCTACCTTGCTGATTACCTTGCTGATTACCTTGCTGAGAGAAGCTTTGCGCTGGAGCCTGACGCTGACCGCCTTGCTGACCTCCGCCAAAGCCACCTTGGCCGCCCTGCTGACCACCTTGTGGTGCGCTCTGTTGGCCGCCTTGTTGGCCGCCACCGAACTGACCGCCACCGTAACCGCCGCCTTGACCTTGACCGCCGCCTGGGCGTCCATCAAGCATTTGCAAGTCGTTAATCACGATTTCCGTGGTATAGCGCTCGACACCGTCTTGGCCTTGCCATTTACGGGTTTGCAGGCGCCCTTCAACGTATACTTTCGAGCCTTTTTTCAAGTACTCACCGGCAATTTCTGCCAAACGGCGGTACGCCACACAACGGTGCCACTCGGTTTGCTCACGTGGCTCGCCAGTTTGCTTATCTTTCCAGGTTTCGCTAGTGGCGATAGATAGGTTGGCGATGGCTGTGTTGCTTTGCGTGTAGCGCACTTCTGGGTCGGCGCCTAAATTACCTATTAAAATTACTTTGTTGATGCCGCGACTGGCCATGCCATCTGCTCCTTCACTTGTCTTTTATGTTCTACTTAAATATTTGCTTACGCGGTATAGGGCGCCAACTGCGCCTTCACGTCTGCTTCATTGTAATCCGTTTTGTGTACTTTTAAATACACTGTTTTCTCAGCCGCTACAATGCGAACTTCTTCAACACCTTCAATGGCGCTAAGCTGCTCGGCAAGGCCATCGGCTTGTGTCGCTGTCAATAACGGTAGCTCATAGCTCACGCTCTGTTGCTGCGGCGGTGGCTGCATACCAAAGCTAAATGCGAACCAGCATAGTAGCAGCACTGTACAGAAAATCCCAACGCCGATGAGGCCAAAATGTTGATAAATGGACCCGCCTGCGGCTCCCCCTACGAAGGCCCCGAAAAACTGAAATGTGGCGTAAATACCGCTTGCGCTGCCCTTGCGCCCTGCGGGGGCAAAGCGCGTTAACGATGACGGTAAGGTTGCTTCAAGAAAGTTAAAGCCGGTAAAAAATAGCACAACAGCGATAGCTAAATACGTCCAATGCGCCGGTACAAAGACGATAACAGCCACAGCGCCCAGCACCAGGGCAATAGCGACGCGGAAAAAGCGTGGTTGTTGGCGCTGACGCTCGGCTTTAATGAGCATTGGAATCATAAACGCAAACGAAGCAATCAAGGTGGGTAAGTACAGCCACGCATGATCGTCCGCAGCAAGCCCGCCACGCATTAGCTGCAATGGCACCACCACAAAAAATGCGGTGAGTACACAATGCAGTACAAACACCCCAAAGTTAAGACGTGCCAATTGGCGGTCTTTGAAAAGCATACCTAATTCGCTTTTCAGTGGTATCAGATCACCGCGGGCAGACTTTTGCGCCACTTTAGGCACCGCTAACAACAATACGACAATACCGAAAACAGCGCTAACTGCTGTGAAATAGAACAAGCCCGACAAACCAATTTGCGCGCCTAACAATGGCCCCAACACCAACGCTAACGCGAACGACAGACCAATAAACATGCCAATAGTGGCCATTACTTTAGGGCGTTGTGAGTCGCGTGTAATGTCGGCAGCGAGCGCTAAAATAGCCGCAGCAATGGCGCCTGTACCTTGCAGTGCTCGGCCAACCACAACGCCCACCAGGGTGTCTGCGGTGGCGGCCACAAGGCTACCTACGGCGAATAGAAGCAAGCCACCTACAATAACCGGGCGGCGACCAATGCGGTCTGACAACATTCCGAGCGGAATTTGCAGCAACGCCTGGGTTAAACCGTAAGCGCCAATGGCTAAACCAATAAGCAATGGCGTGTAGTCTGGATATTTTTGACCATAAATAGCGATAACGGGCATGATCAAAAACAGGCCCAGCATACGTAATCCAAATACAGCAGCTAAAGCGCCCGAAGCGCGCCGCTCGATAGGAGTTAGTCGGTTGTCTTGGTGTTGCTGTCGCATGAAATTCTCATAGCTGCAGGAAAAAATCGCTGGCCATTGTACCAGAAGGTACTGGTTGTGCGATAATACTCGTTTCATTCAATCGCTTGTCATTGACAACACAGAGTCGTCGTTCTCATGGATAAAATAGAAATCCGCGGTGCCCGCACCCACAACCTGAAAAATATCAACGTAACCATTCCACGCGATAAGTTAGTGGTGATAACTGGCTTGTCAGGTTCCGGGAAGTCCTCTTTAGCATTCGATACCCTTTATGCTGAAGGTCAACGCCGCTACGTGGAGTCTTTATCGGCCTACGCTCGTCAGTTCTTGTCACTGATGGAAAAGCCCGATGTCGATAGCATTGAGGGGTTATCCCCAGCGATTTCGATTGAGCAGAAATCAACCTCGCATAATCCACGTTCAACCGTTGGTACCATTACCGAAATATACGACTACCTACGTTTAATGTTCGCCCGGGTTGGCGAGCCGCGCTGCCCAACGCACAATGTGGCACTTGCCGCACAAACCATTTCGCAAATGGTCGACCAAGTGCTGGCACTGCCGGAAGGCGAAAAACTCATGATTGTGGCGCCCATTATTCAAGAGCGTAAAGGCGAACACACCAAGGTACTCGAGAATTTAGCCGCGCAAGGCTTTATTCGCGCTCGCATTGATGGCGAGCTGTGCGACTTGAGCGATCCCCCAAAGCTTGAGCTGCAGAAAAAACATACAATTGAAGTAGTCGTTGACCGCATAAAAGTGCGTGAAGGTTTAGAGCTGCGCCTAGCTGAGTCATTTGAAACCGCTTTAGAACTGAGCGGCGGCACCGCCATTGCAGTGCCGATGGAAGCCGATTCTAGCGTGCAAGAAGTGGTGTTCTCTGCCAACTTTGCATGCCCTCACTGTGGCTATAGCATGCAAGAGCTTGAGCCGCGCTTGTTCTCGTTTAACAACCCGGCGGGCGCCTGTGGCTCATGCGACGGTTTAGGTATTGAGCAGTTTTTTGACCCCGCCAAAGTGGTCACCAACCCAGAGCTAAGCCTAACTGGCGGTGCCATACGTGGCTGGGACAAACGTAACTTCTATTACTACCAAATGCTTCAATCGTTAGCTAAGCACTATAAATTTGACTTGAATAAGCCGTTTAATAGCTTGGCCGACGAGCATCAACAGGTGGTTCTGTTTGGTAGTGGCAAAACCGAAATTGAGTTCACCTACATGAACGACCGTGGAGACCGCGTTGCACGCACTCATGCATTTGAAGGCATTATTCCAAACATGCAGCGCCGCTACCGTGAAACCGACTCAATGGCCGTGCGCGAAGATTTATCCAAGTACTTGGCTTCGCAGCCATGTAAAAGCTGTGGGGGTGCACGCTTACGGCAAGAAGCCCGCCATGTTTATGTCAATGATACGACCCTGCCGCAAGTGGTTGAGCGCTCTATTGGCGATGCCTTAGCGTTTTTCCAGCAGCTAGAACTTGAAGGCCAACGCGCCAAAATTGCGGAAAAAATTCTAAAAGAAATCAACGACCGTTTAGGCTTCCTCGTCAACGTAGGCCTGAACTATCTAAGCTTGTCACGAAGTGCCGAAACCCTGTCAGGCGGTGAAGCCCAACGTATTCGTTTAGCGTCACAAATTGGCGCGGGCTTGGTAGGTGTGATGTATGTGTTGGATGAACCCTCAATTGGCTTGCACCAGCGCGACAATGAGCGCTTGTTAAACACTCTCACGCGCTTACGTGACCTTGGTAATACCGTGATTGTGGTTGAACACGACGAAGACGCCATACGCGCTGCTGACCACGTTATTGATATAGGCCCTGGCGCAGGTGTGCACGGCGGTGAAGTGATTGCACAGGGGCACTATGAAGACATTATTGCTAACGAAGCGTCACTCACTGGCGACTACTTGTCAGGGCGTAAAGAAATTGCGGTGCCGAAGCAGCGCAATAAACCCGGTAAGCATTGGTTGAAACTCAATGGCGCAACCGGCAATAACTTGAAAAACGTCAACGCCGAGCTTCCAATTGGGCTGATGACGTGCGTTACCGGTGTGTCTGGCTCGGGTAAATCAACGCTTATCAATGACACTCTGTTTCGTATTGCCCACCGCGAGCTGAACAAAGCCACCACGGGCGAACCTGCACCCTATACCAGTATTGACGGCATGCAGTACTTAGACAAAGTGGTCGACATTGATCAAAGCCCTATCGGCCGCACACCGCGTTCAAACCCAGCCACTTATACCGGTATTTTCACGCCAATTCGAGAGCTATATGCAGGTACCGAAGAAGCCCGTTCGCGCGGCTACAAAGTGGGTCGTTTTAGTTTTAACGTGCGCGGCGGTCGTTGCGAGGCCTGTCAGGGCGACGGTGTCATCAAAGTTGAAATGCATTTCTTACCTGACGTGTACGTGCCTTGTGACGTGTGTAAGGGCAAACGTTACAACCGCGAAACCTTAGAAATTAAATATAAAGGTAAGAGCATTCACGAAGTGTTGGATATGACCGTGGAAGACGCGCGCGAGTTCTTTGCGCCTATTCCGGCCATTGCTCGCAAACTACAAACCTTGATGGATGTCGGCTTGTCATACATTCGCTTGGGGCAATCAGCAACCACGCTCTCGGGTGGTGAAGCACAACGGGTAAAATTAGCCCGGGAATTATCCAAACGTGATACCGGCAAAACCTTGTATATTTTAGATGAGCCAACCACCGGCTTGCACTTCCACGATATTCAGCAACTGTTGACGGTACTGCACCGCTTGCGCGACCATGGCAATACCATTGTTATTATTGAGCACAACTTGGATGTAATTAAAACAGCCGATTGGATTGTCGACTTAGGGCCCGAAGGCGGTTCAGGCGGCGGCGAGATATTAACCGCCGGCAGCCCCGAGGATATCGTTAAATGTGAGCGCTCACATACTGCGCGTTTCCTAAAACCACTGTTGTCGAGTAACGCCACTAAGGCTTAACAGGAGTCATTAGTTCAACCCATGACACACGATGTAATCAGCGGCGGGCAGCCAATACATGCCCCTGACAACCTCAAACGACTGCTGGAGGATATTCTGCAGCAGGCCATGTCTGTGAATGACGGTAAAGTCGCCGATTACATTCCTGCCTTGGCAGAGGTTAAAGCTGATTACTGCGCGCTGACGGTTGCCACGCTTGATGGCAACGTCACCTCGGTCGGCGATACCAATAAACCGTTTTCCATTCAGTCTATTTCTAAAATTTATGGGCTGATGTTGGCGATGGAACGGCTTGGCGACCCGTTATGGGAACGCGTGCAGATGGAGCCCTCAGGTCAGCCTTTTAATTCAATTGTTCAGCTTGAATGGGAAAAAGGCATTCCGCGCAACCCCATGATCAACGCGGGCGCGATTTTAGTCAGCGATGTGTTAGTTAGCCATTACTCAGCCAGTAAATCGGCATTACTGAGCATGGTTCGGGGTTTGTGTGGCAGTGAAGCGGTGTGCGTCGATTCTCGGGTTCATGAGTCCGAACGTGAACATGGCGCTCGCAACGCCGCGTTAGCTTACTTGATGAAAAGTTTCGGCAATATTGAGTCCGACGTTGAAGAAGTACTCGACCATTACTTCTGGCAGTGCGCGCTGACTATGAACACTGAACAGCTAGCGAGTAGCTTGGCGTTTTTAGCCAACCGCGGTCAATGCCCTCGCAGCGGAAAGCAAATCACCTCACATCGTGATGCGCAGCGTATTAATGCACTACTGAGTACCAGTGGCATGTATGATCAGTCGGGGCAATTTGCCTTTACTGTGGGCTTGCCGGCAAAAAGTGGCGTGGGTGGCGGAATTATCGCCATTGTTCCAGACTACGGTGTCATTAGTGCTTGGAGCCCGCCGCTAAACAGCTTCGGAAACTCTGCGCGCGGCATGTTTATGATTCGCGAATTGGCAAACCGCCTTGGTCTTAGCGTTTACTAAAGCCGATGCTTGGACAATATTTGCTGTAACTCCCCGGTTTGACGTAACTCGCTCAATAACATCTCTAATTTGTCAGCACTAATAGCCTTGCCTGGATTACTCACAGCACTTAGTTGATGAACGCTGTAATGCTGCTCAGAAAGTAGCAACTTACTACGCGTTTCTTCCGTGAGTACCGAGCGAATGTAGGCATCGGCAAGCATAATTAAATCTAACCGACCATTTAATAGCATACGTAAATTTACTTGGTGCGAATGCCCCAAATAAATACCGTACTCTTCTTCGAGCACACGGTTATCTTTTTCATTCGCAACAAACGGATAATGGTAACCAATGATGCCACCAAAGCGCAGGCCTTTTACCTGAAAGAAAGACTGCCCTCTGTTGATATGCTTGCGCGCGACAAAACGCTCTTTGTCTTCATAAATAGGCGTGGTTAACTGAACAGCATAATCAACGTGCTCCCATCCCCAACTACGATCTTCGAAAAATATCACATCGCAACACCCCTGCTCACGCAAGGCGTCATAACGACCATTTGGCGCAATGTGTACCACGCTAAATTGGTAGTCAGACTGCTTAGCATTAAGTGCTTTGACGATATCGCCGACTAAGTGCTGGGTGTTCTCGGTGGTGAAATACGGTGGGTATTCGTAAGCGGCTATGCGTACTTCTTTCGGTGCGCTATTAGCGCTAGCAATGGCGATAACGCTGAGAATGAGGATGACAAACTGCTTCATTGTCGGGGTACTCCATTTATTATGGAGTCATCCTCATGCTTTTTTATCTAAAAAGCAAGAGCGATATTAGCTATTAGATATTGGATATTAGAAGGGCGTTGCTCGTTATTCGTTATTCGTTATTCGTCCGCTGCGCTGTTTGTCCGCTCGGCTGCGCCTCACTGTTCGTTGTTCGTGGTTGCGAACAGCGAAGCGGACGAACAGTGAACGTAGTGAACGATCGAATAACGAATAACGCTTTCCAAAAACAAAAAAGGGAGCCGA